>JAAHTG010001336.1_pt1 | contig 16986 bp, 16 predicted proteins | sample 6116081 | NCBI WGS metagenome assembly JAAHTG01 (sample SAMN13939989, study PRJNA603662) | sponge metagenome | isolation source: marine sponge | host: Mycale hentscheli | place: New Zealand | collected 2005 | reverse complement strand
TTAATGATGTTTGGGTAGAAATGGGTGTAGATACTACAACCTATACCCTTGAAGAGCTCGTTTTTTCAGCTATTAACCATGATTTAGGAAAAATGGGTAGTGAAGAACAGGAATCTTATATCCCTCAAACAGACAAGTGGAGGAGAGAAAAGCTTGGAGAGGATTACATGTTTAACAAGGCTGTTGAATTTGCTTCAGTCCCAGATAGGGGATTATTTATGCTTCAATCACATGGTATTCAATATTCGTTTAATGAAATGGTAGCTATCCAAACTCATGATGGCTTGTATGATGAAGCTAATAAAAAATATCTATTTTCATATATGCCCGAACAAAAACCACGTACTTCCTTACCATTCATCTTACATCAGGCAGATTTAATGGCGGCTCGTATTGAATTTGAGGGTGAATGGTTACCTAAATTTAAAAATCCCGTGCCCCCCCAGGAAAAAGATTTTATATTGACCACAGAATCTAAAAAATCAACAAAAGACAAAGCACTCTCCCAAATTCAGAGTAAAGGTCTTAAAGATTTATTTGATAAATTATGATAGAAACCATCATCATCAGCATATTAGGGGTATTGGTTGTAATCTTAGGATATACAACCTTTAACCTTCTACGTAAAAATGAAAGGCAAGAAGATATACTAGCAGGGTATATGAAATATCTTGACCAACTTAGTAAAATGATAGAATTTTCTGATGAAAAGCTTAAAAAAATTGACGAACGTGGGATTTTTAAGAATGATGATGAGGTTGGATTTATGTTCCAACAAATAAAAGAACTTCAGAAAGTTCTATCCAACTTTAGGATAGATAAATTATGAGCACATTACCCCCTAGAAAAAGGAAAAAGAAAACAAAAAACCAATATTTTACTCAAGAGACGGAAGATGCTATTGTTAGATACAATAGCTCTTCTGATCCCGAAGAGAGAAGTGAAATTTACCGTACAGGTATCCATTATGGGTTTTTTAAACTTACCGAAAATATAATCCATACTTTTAAATTTTACTACACAGAGGTAGATAATATAGAACATCTACAACATGAGGTAATAACATTTTTATTAAGTAAGATTCATTTATTTGATCCTACACGAGGGGCTAAAGCATTTTCATATTTTGGTACAATTGCTAAAAGGTATTTAATTATACAAAATGCTCAAAATTATAAAAAAAGGGTAGATAAGGCCCCACTTGAAGAATTACACCATTCTTTAAACCATTCTTATGATATGGATTATAATCCTACAGAAAAAGATGACCTATCAGATTTTTTAGATAAGTATTTAAAATATTGTACAGAAAATATTTATTTGTTGTTTCCTAAAGAAAAGGATGCTAAAGTGGCAGATGCTATATTAGAAATATTTAGAAAAAGAGAAAGTATAGATATTTTTAATAAAAAAGCAATTTATCTTTACATTAGAGAAATGGTAGATGTAAAGACTCCACATATTACTCGTGTTGCCGATCAATTAGGGGATATTTTTAAAGAAAATTTTATTTTTTATAAAGAATATGGGTATGTAGATTTTGACTAATCTCTATATTTATAATCATGGGACAACTAGATAAAAATATATTTGGTAAGAAAAAATTTTCCGATATTTTAGAGGAAATTTACACCAACCAAAAGAAAAAAGAAGAACAAATCTCAACTCTCATATCAGAATTAAAACCCCTAATTCAAGATATTGGAGATGCTACTCTTATTGTTCCTCTTCTTAAAGAATATTTAGAAATTTCTGTTAAAAATGATGAGCAGCTTATTAAAATGGCGACTATCATACAAAGGGCTGTTCAAAGTGATGGGGTTGATGATAGTAATTTTGGTATGACCGAAGATGAGAAACAGCAGTTATTAAATGAAGTAAAAAAATTCGGAGAGGATAAAAAACAAAAGTAATGCCCCAACAATTTTATGGTGTTTCCGCCCTTACTAGAACAACAGAAACCCCTAAAGGAAATTCACCTAATCCTTCATCGGATATAATTTCAGTTAGGGTTAAGGATATTATTTTAAGTGAAGATCATAAAGAATTTAAAAATTATGGAGAGTGGAATGGTATAGGAACTATATTTTATGATGCTATTGACTTTCCTTTCGCTACAAAATCCGCAAATGTTGCTAAGCCTTTATTTTCTAATTTAAAATTTTATCCATTAATAAACGAATTAGTTTCTATAGTATTTTTGGCATCAACAGATAGTCAAAATAATACTAACATAGTTGTTCCTTATTACTTACCTTCTATTAATGTGTGGAATAGCCAACATCACAATGCTCTTCCGGATCCTACACAGGAACCTAACCCAAATTCACAACAAGATTATCAACAATCTGAAGCGGGGGTGGAGCAGAATGTAAGAAGAGTAAATGATAATTCAACTGAAATTAATCTAGGTAAGGGGTTTAATGAGAAAATTAATACTTACCCTTTACAAGCTTTTATTGGTGATTATCTTATAGAAGGAAGATGGGGTAATTCTATTAGATTCGGTAGTACTACCCAAAATTCAAATAATGAATGGTCTAATGTAGGGGAAAATGGTTCTCCTATTGTAATTATTCGAAATGGTCAACCCCTAGACGAAGATCAAGATAGTTGGATACCAATTTCTGAGGATATTAATAGGGATCAATCATCTTTATATTTAACCCAAGGGCAAAAACTTCCTATAGAAATGGCTAGTGAAGTTTATGACAGCTATCCCCAAGCTCCTACTAAAGCCAGTGAATATGTCGGAAATCAGATTATACTTAACTCCGATAGATTAGTATTTAATGCTAAGAATGATAATATTTTGTTATCTTCTAATAATTCTATTAGTTTAAATGCTCCTACTTCAATTAATATTGATAGCCCACAATTTACAATAGCAGGAGGTGATATTCACTTAGGGAATAAAAATGCTACTGAGCCTATTTTAAGGGGTGATATTACTATAACTCAACTTAGTAATATGATTGATGCTTTAGTCCAGTTCTTTACATTATATTCTAATGAACCCCCTAATGCTAAAATAGCATCGACACCTTTAGCTTCTGCTAACCTCATCCCAGCTTTGAATGGAGTTAAATCTATACTCCAATCTCAGGCTAAATCCCAAAATAATTTTACCATATAATGGCTAGTGATTTTTGCAATATAGATCAAGGGGATGAAACTCAACAAATACTTAATTTACTTCCCCCTTTACCTAGTATACAAAGACTAGTTAATATCATTTTGCAAAAAGTAAATGATATTAAATCTCAATACACAGCTAAAATTGAAGAAATACTTTCTCAGTTTAGCTTAGGTTGCCCTACTCCCCAAGAAATTCAAAAAATTATTACAATACGTAATACTGCTATTGCCCAACTTACAAATATATATAATTCAGTTAATAGAATAGCGGATAATATCGCAGGGATTAGCGGTTTTATAACATTAATCTTAAGTATAGTATCGATCGCTCAAACTACTATCACTGCTTTAGGATTAGCACAATTAATAATTCCTATTATACCCAATCCTGCTTTGATTAAAATAAATGCTGCTACTGAATTGGCCCAAAGTATAATTGATAAAGTGAGGTATAAAGCAGATGGTGATCCTAGATTAGTACCTTTAGTAAATGGTATAATAGCCGCTAATGTAGCTATTCAATTATTTGCTAGTGCCCTAAAAGATTTAATTTGCAAATTAGAAGCTTTAGACCCCCAAATATTAGCTTGTATTGAGGATGGGAATAATATTGAGACTGTTGAATTAGTTCCTGTTGATCCCACTATAGTTTCTTTTGTAGAAAAAACTTTAAACAGAAACCAAGAAAGTGTAATTGAAACAACTTACAGGGGATTTATATTTGAAATTGAAGAAGTTCCCTTTAGCTCTAGTGTAAATAGAAGAAGAGCTAACGCATTAAACTCAGACCAAATTGTATTACTTCAATCGGAGTTGTCATTTGTTAAGGATGCTTCTATCTTAATAGAAGAATTAAAATTTGTAATAGACAGAGATAATTTAAGGGCAGATTAATTAAATATTTATAAACAATGAAACAAAACGCATTAAAATTATTAATAAAGCAAGCTGTTAGAGAGGCTATTCAAGAAGAATTAAAAGATATCATCCTTGAAGCAGTTCGTTCTCCTAAACAAAATGTTGTAGAAAATATTCAACCCCAAAAAATAGTTGAAGGACCCTCAATGAGTTCTAATGAAAAAAGAGAAGCTTATAAAAACATAATGGGAGACATGAAAGCCCAACTCACATCCCAAAATGTTCCTAAACCTTTTAACCCTCAAGGAGGAGCACCAGGTATGGATCTCCCAGCAGGTGAGGTTAATATGGACCAAATAATGGGTTTGATGAATAATTGATAATGGCTATTAAGCAGACTAATATATTTCCCCTTGATAAACAACCCCAAAAGGCTGTTGGGATAGCTTATCCCTTTTCTGCTTTTGCCATTTCAGGATCTGCTACTCCCTTTAAGTCTAATTATACTACAAAAGAACAGATAAAATCTAACTTAAATATTTTTTTTATAACAAATCCTGGGGAAAGATATTTAAATCCCGATTATGGAGGGGGGCTTTATAAAATGTTATTTGAGCAATTAACAGATAATACTTACGATATAGTATATAAAAGAATAGTTGATAGTTTAAAAATTTATTTTCCTAATGTTTTTTTAAATAATTTAGAAATATTAGAAAATCCTGATGGGAATGAAATGAAAATAGTTATGTCTTACACAGTGTTCAATGATGAAGATACTTTAGAAATTACTTTAAATGGCTAATACTAATAAAGATATAAAATATATAAATAGAGATTTTGATGATCTTAAGAGTGGATTAATAGAGTTTTCTAAAACCTATTTCCCTAACACTTATAACGATTTTTCCCCATCCTCTCCAGGATCTATGTTTATAGAAATGGCTTCTTATGTAGGTGATATATTATCATTTTACGTAGATAATCAAGTACAAGAAACTTTTTTACAATACGCTAGACAAGAATCTAACTTGTATGATTTAGCCTATATGATGGGATATAAACCAAGAGCAACTGGTGCCGCCACTGTTGAAGTTGATATATACCAACAACTCCCAGGCTTAAATAATGGTAGTAGTATTTCTCCTGATTGGAGTTATGCCTTAATGGTTCAACCTAATGCTGTTATATCTTCTAACTTGGGAGAAAATACTAAATTTATTTTACAAGACTCAGTAGATTTTAGGGTATCTTCCTCTTTAGATCCTACTGAAACTAACATTTATACTTTAGCAGGTGGGGATGTTGATCGTTTTCTTTTGAAAAAAACTCGAAAAGCTATATCTGCTACAATTAATACTACAACTTTTAGCTTTGGTGATGCTGAAAGATTCCCTACAGTTACTTTAAATGGGTCTAATATAGTAGGAATCTTAGATATTACTGATAGTGATGGTAATGTTTATACTGAGGTACCTTACCTAGCCCAAGAGATGGTATTTGAAACTATAAAAAATGCTTCTGCTAATAATTCTTCTAATGGTCCATTTGGCCCAGATACAAATTTGAGTAATGATAGAGCTGAGGTTCCTTACATTCTTAGGTTAAAGAAATCTTCTAGGAGATTTGTTACTAGATTTAAATCTAAAACTCAATTAGATATCCAATTTGGGGCAGGAACTCAAAATGATGAGGATATTGATATAGTACCTAGTCCTATAAATGTAGGTATAGGTTTGCCCTATGGTAAAGATAAACTAAAAACTGCTTTTAATCCCGCTAACTTTTTATATACTAAAACTTATGGTATAGCCCCCAAAAATACTACTCTAACAGTTAGGTATTTAGTTGGAGGAGGAGTAGCAGCTAATGTACCTTCAAACGCCTTAAATAATATTGCAGGTAATATTGAATTTCAACAAACTAATGTTGATAATACTAGCGATCAAGCCCAAGAAATTTTCAATTCAGTATTAGTAAATAATCCTAAAGCCGCTTCGGGGGGTGATGAGGGAGATACATTAGAAGAATTAAGAAATAATTCCATGGGGTCATTTGGAGCACAGTTAAGAGCTGTTACTCAGGAAGATTACTTAATTAGGTCTTTAAGTCTCCCCCCAGAATATGGAACTATTGCTAAAGCTTATATAGAACCTCAACAAAGATCTTCTTTAAGAATTGGAGAACAACCACGTACTTTAGATTTGTTTACATTGGCCTACAACAATCAAGGTCAACTCCAAAAAGCTTCTTTAGCATTAAAACAAAATCTTAGTACCTATCTTTCTCAATATAGAACTATCAATGATTCCATTAAAATTAGGGATGCATATATTGTAAATATAGAAGTAGATTTTGGGGTTATAATACTCCCTAATTATAATAATAATTTAATTATTACTAATTGTATAAACGCACTCCAAAACTATTTTAGTATACAAAATTTACAAATTAACCAACCCATTTTACTTAAAGAAATATTTATTTTATTAGATTCAATAGAAGGAGTTCAAACTGTGGGAGAAGTAAATGTTACAAATAAAGTAGGGGGAAATTATTCCCCATATGCTTATGATATAAAGGGGGCAACACAGAATAATATAATATACCCCTCAGTTGACCCATCAATATTTGAAGTTAAATTCCCTAATGCTGATATTAGGGGTAGATCAATTGCATTTTAATCATGGCCATATATAAATTATTCCCTACAAAGGATTCAACTATCTACTCAAGATACCCCTCCCAAAATACTGGGTTAGATTCTATTATAGAAGCTAGCACCGATGTAAATGCAAAATTAAGTAGGTATTTAATACAATTTTCCCAAGATGAAATTGATTCATTAATAGATAATAGGATAGGTACCTCTTCTATGCAAGTTAATTTAAAAACTTATATAGCTGCCATAGAAAATTTAAATACTGATACTACAATAGAGGTATTTCCTATATCTGATGTTTGGAATATGGGAACAGGTCATTTTAATGACTCACCCCAAACTGAAAATGGGTGTAGTTGGACCTACAGATCTTATTCGGGATCAAATTCTTGGGTTACTTCAGGATGGGGTGCTAATATAACAGGTTCATATGGGGATACTGGAGGTGGTGGAACTTGGTATTACAATTCAGTTCTAGGGTTAGACATTACCCCTACACAAATATATAATTATACTAGTAACAAAGATTTAAATGTTGATACAACAGGTATAATTAAAACTTGGTATAGTCAATCTAAAAGTCTTACTACAGATGGATTTGATAATAATGGGTTTATTGTAAAGCAGAGTAAAAGTGATGAAGTTGGTGGGCTCTATAAACAAGCTAAATTAAAATATTATTCTATAGATACTAATACTATATATCCCCCTGAGTTAGAATTTCAATGGGAAGATTATTTATTTGCAACTGGGTCTTCTTCAATTCCTGTAATTAATAATTCAGAGTTGGTGGCTTCACTAGATAATAATCCTGGGGAATTTAGGAGAGATAGCATACACCAATTTAAAATAAATTGTAGACCACGTTTTCCCGCTAGAGTATACCAAACTTCTTCAGTGTATTTAAATCAACACTATTTACCTCTTTCTTCATCGTATGCTGTTAAGGATTTGGATACTAATGAATTTGTTATAAATTTTGATAATAAGTATACTAGGATTAGCTCCAATACTACAGGAAGTTACTTTAATCTTTATATGCAGGGGTTAGAACCTGAAAGATACTACCAGATTTATACCAACGTCAATTACAACTCTCCTAAAATAATTTAAAATAATACCTATAATTTAAAAATAATAAATAGATGAATAATAGGATAAAATTAAATAAAACTCTATTTGATAAAGTTAAGTATCCTAAAACTATAGATACTTCATTTAAAGAATTACTTCCTATTCCACAGGATGAACCTGTTAAAACTTTAACAGTGAATGAGTTTTTTGAAGCCTATAATAATTTATTTTTTGAAATACCTAAAACAGGGCTAAATTCTCATAATACTTTAATACAGAAAAGTAGTGAGTATATAGGTAATGAACAAACTAATGAAGAATTAGATGCTTTATATGCCGAACTAGCTTCTTTAAGAGAACAACTTCTTGAAAGCCAAAAAGAACTTTCAGCATTCCAGCAAAATCAAGCTCAATCAACACTAGATAATTTAGATAATGGCTGAAATAACAGTAAATAAAATCACTGGGGAGGTAATTGAAGATTATAGTGTTAAAGATTTAGCATTAATTCCTTCTTTTGAGGCTGTGTCTCAATTTTCTCCACTTGTAGATAATACAGAATTTTCTATATACGATGAACAAGGGGTCTTATTATATATAGATAATAATTATATTGACTATAATGTAACTTTAAATTATAATAGTAATAACAATTCAGTATCCACAGTTACAGTAGATCCTGAAAAAGATTTAATTAAACAAGGGTATGAGCAGGGTAATTATACAGTTTATTATAATTTTCTCCGAAATCAACTTTCTTCTTCATTTTCATCCCCCTTCTTTATAGATCAAATTTCTTCGGATAGGACTGAGGTTAGACTTATCAACAATAGTTTAGATAATACTCAACTAGATCAACTTATTCCTAATTTTATTAACGAATTAGATGACTCACCTTATTTTGAAGATTTTAGATTAAACTTTGGTAATAATAATATCTTTATTGCCAACAATATTTTATTGGATACCACTAATGAATCGCAATACACCGTTTTAGTAAAGTTATATGAAGCTTTACCAACGCAAATTGGATTAAAGGATTCACTTACAGTGTGTTTACAAACTGCTGATGAGGTTTCTTATAGTGTTAATTTTGAAAATCGAATTGTGTCTTCTCCTTCTTTTGAGAATATTGGGGGTCCTAATTTTAATTTAAATTTAGGAGATAAAGGTAATACTGATTCTTCTTATAAGAATAAAAATGAGTTACTAACTACTGATTTAACTTCATCATATAACCAAATACAAAATATACTTAAAGAAAAAGGTATAAATATTAATTTGGATTATAGTGATTTTAATAATTTTGTATATTTTAGTTCGGCTGAAGAGAGGGTAAGGAATTTTTATTATAAAGTAGGGTTAATTGAAGAATATGATGATGAAATTACAGTTCTAGAAGCTGCTTCTAACTCAAATGTTTCTTCCAGTTTATCAATTTTAGAAAATAAAAAAGCAGAAATAACTAATAATTTTGATGGTTATGAGAGATATCAGTATTATTCCTCGGGGTCATCTAATATATACCCTAAAACTAATGATACTCCTACTTATACTCTAAGTACTACGGGAAGTGCAGCCGCTTTAGCATGGTTGGAAGATCAATCAACCTCTGGATCAGAATATGATTTAGAAAGTGTAGATAGGCTAGTAAATGGATTACCAGAATATGTTAGAGAGGATCCAAGGAATTCTAGTTTTATGTTATTCATGGATATGATAGGTCAACATTTTGATATTATGTGGACTTATACTAAAGATATATCTAATAAATTTGATGGAGATAATAGATTATCTTATGGTGTATCTAAAGATTTAGTTAAAGATACTTTAGTTTCATTGGGTATAAATGTATATGGTAATAATCAATCTAATTATGATTTATATACTGCTTTAACAGATGTAAATCCAACAGGGGCAACTAGTATACCTACTGGGAGCGAAGTTATAGAAACCACAATAAACATAGCAAACCCTGAGCCCCAGGAAGATTTAGTAAAAGGAATATATAAACGTATATTTCATAATCTTCCTTATCTTCTTAAGAAAAAAGGATCTCTTGATGGGTTAAGAGCCTTAATTAGTACTTTTGGAATACCTGAATCTGTCCTTAGAATATCTGAGTTTGGGGGGTGGAATTCTGCTAATGGATCCGAATATAGTTATTATGAAGAAGTAGAAAACAAAGCATTTACACAGGGGCAAATACAAGTTAATAGTTTAAATGCTAAATCAGGAGATCCATTTAGTGGAGCTTTAGCTAATGTATTATTTCGATTTAAATATGCTTCTGGATCCCTCCCAGATCAGAGTGATACCCTTTTAGTAGGAAATTTTGGAAATGATCTTAGCCTAGAATATATTGGTGGTGGGGTAACAGGAAGTTATTCGGGGTCAATAGTTTCTTCTAGTTTAAATGTATATAAGGGTGAATTAACAGTAGGGAGTGCTACCATTACTGCTCCTTTTTTCAATGGTGATTGGTGGTCTGTAGCTTTGAATACTAACGGAATGAGAGTGGGAAGTCAAGATCATACTGCAGGTGATGGTTTTAAACCTACTTATGTTATTTCAACGGCTACTAATCCTAATGTAAATGGTATTACTGGGAAATTATATGGGAATGGAAAAGCAGCATTCTTGGGCACTAATGTACCTAAATTTGCTTTTCAAGAATTAAGATTTTACACCACTCCCATTGATGTTAGTAGTTTTGAAAAATATATTATGAATCCCTTTTCTTTGGGTGATAGTGAAGATGATGTTACTTCTGATGTATATAATACTTTATTTTTTAGGGCTCCCTTAGGATCCAATAATACTACATTGGGGGCTAATACAACTTACACCTCAATCCATCCTCGAGTTACAGGTTCATCTCCATCGTTTATTGAATCTTCTTTTAATGCTGGGAGTTCTTACCAGACAACAATTACGTCAACAGATTTTATTGCCAATAAGGAATTTATTTATACTAATGAACCCCGTGTAGGGCTTAGAAATAGAATATCTAATAAACTTGAAGCTACAGGAAGTCATAATATTGTAGGAAACACCTTAAGTAATTTAAGTAGTATAGAACAAAAACCTTCAGACGTTATAAGACCCTATCCCCTCCCTGCTGTAGATTATACAGAAGTAGCTTTTTCTCCTCAAAATGAAATTAATGATGACATTGCAGCTACCTACGGAGAAGTTTTAAAGGTAGATAATCTTATAGGAGACCCTAATAATTTTGAACCTAATAATCCTAATCGATACGATAACTATCCTTTATTAAATAAAGAAGCAGAAAATTATTTTGAAAAATATTATAAGCCCTATAATTGGAATGATTATACAAGACTTGTTAAATATTTTGATAATTCTCTTTTTAAAATGGTTAAAGATTTCGCACCTGCTAAATCTAATATTTCTACTGGGGTGGTAATTAAACCTCATTTTTTAGAGAGAAGCAAAGCCACTCCCCCCTCAGGTAGTATTGAAAACCTAACATATTCAGGTTCTATAGGCCCTTATTTGGCTTGGGATCATACCACAGATGGGACAGGACCTATCCATAAATTAAAAGAAGGAGTTATAGGTAATTCTAGTGGAGGAGGAGGGGGAGTATTCAATGCTGTTAATAGTCTTGAATATTATTACTCAGAAAGTATGTTTAATGTTAGAGGGGAGTTAATAACAGGTTCAAAACCTTATCCCCCAAATGCTTTCACCCCAACTGCTTTTGTAACACAAAGTTGGCAAGAAATTATTCCTACAAAAACTGGGGATCAGCTTATAACTAGAACATCACAACAAGAATTCTATAACGGTGAATTAGATGGTACTCAAATTGTAGTAACTGATGGGGAAGCTAATCCTGTTAGTGTAAACGAAATATACCTTCCTGATAGTGAGTTTATTGCTCCCTATAATAATGTATATAATAGATATAACATCCCACCCCCAGGAGGTAATGGGGCATTTTCTTACTCAGTAGTAGATGGAACAAAATTTTCATCATTTACTATTAATAAAAATGATTCAAATGGGATAAATAGAGAAGCTTACCTCCAATCTTTATCCCCAGGAGATACTTTATCTATAAGAGTAAGAGTAGGAGCAAGTGCTTATAATTATTCATTTACTATTTCTAGTTTAGGGGGATCTTATGGAGGTTCTTATATATATTATTTACCCCCTACATCTTTAACTGGGCAGTTTTATTTGGATAGGGGGGAGTATAATACCGTATTAAGTTGGGATGTTGATGTAATATGGGATCCACAGACTGGAGTAGTAGAAGCTCAATCGGATTCAATTTCACCTACTTATGGTAATGTTAACGCAGAAAGACAGTCTGCAGTATTTATGGATGTAGATTATACAAGTTTTGGAAGCGGGAGTTTAGTACCCATTAATATAGAGCAAATAAAATCAAATACAGCAATAAAAGCAACAGTCCAAGACTCAAATTATACATCTACAGGATATAGTAATGCTAGATATAAAGGAAGTCAAGTAAGCTCACTAGGATTTAATTTACCCTATTTAAAACAATAATAAGTCATGGCAGCACAACCCACCCCTCGCCCAACTCCACCTACTTCACCTGTACCCGAACCAATTGCATTATCAAGTGAACAAATAATTACAACACAGCAATCAATAGAAAGTGAAATTGGATTTGAAGTTAGGGGGATACTTGGTGGATTACCTGTAGCTGAACAAAGACAAGAATATTTTGTAGTTTTTGATGAAGCAGGAGATACAGGTCCCGAATTAATAGATAAGACTCAATATAGAGTTACCTATTTAGTAGATTCTAATTTGAATACGTCTAAACCTGCGGGAGTTACTACTATTTCCTCCCGTAATGTAACTCAAAATTTTGAAGAGGGAAATATAGCAATAGTGAGAGCAGATAATGCTACAGCTTTAAATAGAAATTTAACGGGTGAATTAGAAATATATGACACGGGAACTATAAGATTAATATCCACAACAGAGACTGGGTCTTCAAGTGGTGCTTATATTCAAACAATGAGTTTTTTTGATGAAAAGGGCCAAGATGTTGTGCAAGATTCTTTTGATGTATCAATAGAATATAGGGCAAACGATACTCAGGAAACTCTTTCGGGTATTACTGAATTTTTAATTGAATATCAAGGTAACCCTGTTAAACCTATATCATCTTCTGCAGATCCTTTTTTATCATTAAATGCTAGTCAAGATACTTTATCCTTTGAAAGAGACACTACAGAAGCAGGAACTAGAGTAAATGTAGCGTTTAATGCTTTTCTACAAGTAGACTGGGATGATTACGCTAATCCTACAGATGTTCAAGGATATTTACAACTAGAACAACAAAGCGGAGGAGTTGGAAATTTTATTACAGTAAAAACAACACCTTATAGCATCCCATATGGTAATGTTCAATATTTTTACCCATTCGTTAGTACTACTAGTAATAAACATTTTCTTGAAAATACCAAATTTAGATGTCGATTAGTAAGAACTGATGGTGTTGGGGTAAATGTATTAAAAGTTAGAGATGGAAAATTACTAGTTAGGCAAGAATATCTACCAGGAAATGTTGTCATTCCAGGATTAAATGCTTGTACAGCTTCATATTTTGAACCTAATTTTACTACTTATGAACCTGTAAGTAGTTCAAATAACCCCCAAGGATATTCTATAATAACTTCATCTGTTCAAATGGGTTATTTTATAAATAATGATTTTAAAGTTAATTTAGATGATGATTGTTCAACATTTGATCCTAAGGGAGATTTAGTAACTTATGAAGTTATACAAGTCCCTTTTAATTGGCAAATAGGAGATGAGATTAGGTTTGAATATAATAAAAACCAAGTTCATAAAATTGTAAATACCACAGAACTTTCAAGTGGAGCTTGGGCATTCACTATAAGTCCAAGTTTATCTGAAGGGACTGAAATAAATCACTTTACCCATTACAGAATTGATCCTGATGGGGGGTATATTATAATGAATACCATTAAAAATAATGAAGTCGCTGGGGCTCAACCTTTTAGTGGAGTTATTCTTCCTAAGTATCCTTCTGAGGGGTTGGAAAAGAGATCAGATAGTTTATTATTTGACTTAAAACAAGCAAATATCATAGAAAAATAAAATTAATAATATTTATTACATATAATAAGATACAATGGGATATTTAAACAATGCAGTAGTAACAGTAGATGCTATTTTAACTACAAAAGGTAGAGAACTTTTAGCAAGGGGAGATGGTTCATTTAAAATTACACAATTTGCCCTTGCGGATGATGAAATTGATTATACTCTTTATAACCCTACCCACCCTTCAGGCAGTGCCTTTTACGGTCAAGCTCTTGAAAATATGCCTTTACTAGAAGCCATACCAGATGCTACTCAAAATTTAAGATATAAGCTAGTAACCCTTCCTAGGGGAACAGCTAAAATGCCAGTATTAGATGCTGGTTTTTCTGCTATTATTTTAAAACAAGGAGCCTCTCTTGCTATTACTCCTCAAACTCTTAATTACTTAGGTAATAATCAAGTATTTGAATCCAGTGGATATTCAGCTACTATAGCAGATATTAGAACTTTAAGTAGTTATAATGGAGTAGGAGTTGAAGGTAATAGTGAAGGTACTAATACAACCCAAACATACGGGACTAGTGTATCTCAAACTGTAGTAGGTACTACCATTAATTTAACTGCTACTACTGTTAATACTCTATTTGGTTCTAATACTTCACTATATACTTCTTTACTTATTACAGGTAGAGATAGTGGAGCTAGAATTACTATTCCTGTAACCATTACTAAAACAAACGCTTAATAGATGTCATTTAACCGATTACAACCAGACGATTTCCTAATTAGTGCAGATTCTGTTGCTGCAGGTGCTTTTTCAGGAAATTTACCTACTCTAACTGAATTTTATACCTCCTCTGTACAAGAAGCTGGAGCAAGTGGACAATATTACTTAAATGTATTTCAATCTGAGTCAGTCCAAATAGAATCAGAAATCCAGTTTGCTGTGGCTTATGGAGATAATAAGGGATCGGGATCAGCTTTATTTGATAATGGGATAGATGGGAAATCTCCCACTTCAGTAGTATATGGACAATGGCAAAATATAGTATTAGGAGATGAAAATACCTCATTTACTTTTGATAATATTACCCCTGATGAGCAATATTTTTATGTACTCACAATGAATAGAGCTAGATATAAAGGAAATATCCTCCCAGGATCTATGACTTTAGCTTTAACAGTAGGTAGTGATACTTTATATTTAACAGATAATAGTTCTACTACAAATGCAGTATCTTTTAATGAAGCAGGAAGAGTATTTCAAATGATTTCAGGTTCTGCAGGTAGTGCTCATACTACTCCTAATACTACTAGTTCAGGATCATATGGGTTGTTTTTACCTGATGTTGGGGCTATTATACTTAACGGTCCTGCTGTAGATTTAGCTTATGGAGATGGGGGTGGTATTGGTTTGGGTACTGTAAGGGGTACAAATAATAATGATGAAAACCCTAAAAAATTAGTTACAGCTATAATAGATGCAGCTACTATGACAATGAATAGTCAAGAAACAGTAACATCAGATTATATTTTTGTGAGAGCTAGAAATTCTCAATACAATTATTCTGAAAATCCTTCATTTATAACGGGTTCAACTGGGGATGTGTTGTATACTGATTTTATAAACGCCCCCCAAACTTTCATAACTACAGTAGGTTTATATAATGATACTAATGATTTATTAGCAGTAGCCAAATTAAGTAAACCACTTAAAAAAGATTTTACTAAAGAAGCCTTAGTAAGGGTTAAGTTAGATTTCTAATGAATGAGCTACTTAAAAGGACTAACCAGCAAAGACGTAATTGTAAGCCCTCTTACAGTTAATAAAGATTTTAGTGTAACAGGAGTAGTTCCTTCTACAGGGGTTAACTCATTTCAAATTTTTGCAGAAAACTTATCTTATACAGGAGGACAAGGGATAGAAAGCTCCCCCTTAGTATTTAATTCTATTAAACATTTATATTATAGTAATTTTATAAGTGGAAGTGATGGATTATTAAGATCGGCATCATTACCAGCATATAATAAAGATGGAACTTCAGCAGGGGAAGTACTTAATACTACTTATCAAAATAATATATCATCTATAGATGAATTAAGATACTTCCCCACTATACTTGGGGAAGAAGAAGGAGTGCAAATATTTTCAATCCCACGAAAACAAGTAGGGGATAATATAAAACCTGGGAGTTTTAGTGATGATGTATATAGTGATGATGGGGAAGGAAATATTAAAGAAGGTAATGACCAAGTGGGGAATATAATATATTCTGCGGGTCTTATAGTACTAACAGGAGCTAATGGAGAAGGTTTTGCAATAGATGATGATCCTATCACAAACCCCAGTTGGAAATCTTCATACACCATATTTGAAACTCAATATAAATGTACTATAGGTGCTAATGAATTTAACTATTCTATGAATCCAAGTTTATTATCGAGTTCATTGAAAGGCCAAGGTAAGATAAGAACCTCAGGAAGTGCTTATTATGGAGATTATGTAACAGGATCTGATTTTGCTCCTTTTGTTACCACTGTAGGGCTCTACAATAATAACAAAGAATTAATAGCAATAGGAAAACTATCCCAACCCCTTACATTATCATCAAACACAGATACAACAATATTAGTAAATATAGATAGATGAATTGGTTATATAATGAAAAAGAAATCACAGACATATCACAATTTCCCTCAAACACATTTGGGTTTATATATGAAGTGATCACCCCCGAGGGGAAAAAATATGTGGGAAAAAAAGTTTTATACCACAATCAAAAGAAAAAACTTACTAAAGTTGAGCTTTCAGAGCAAACAGGACGTGGAAGAAGGAAAACATTTAAGGTAGTTCAAAAAGAAAGTGATTGGAAAAAATATTATGGATCAAATTCACATCTTAAAAACCAAATCAGCAAAGGAGAAGTTACGCTAGAAAGTTTGAAAAAACAAATTATTCAAACAGCTTCTAATAAAAAACATCTTACATATCTTGAAACCAAATATCTCTTCCAGCTCGAAGTATTAGAAAATCCTGATTTGTATTATAATGATAACATATTGGGAAAGTTTTTCACATCAGACTTTGCTTCTTAAATTATATTTCGTATATTTACCCTAATGGTAAATCAGTTGCTAGTATCTTTAATGGATTCTGTCCTAGGGAAAGGTAA
>JAAHTG010001335.1_pt1 | contig 16993 bp, 11 predicted proteins | sample 6116081 | NCBI WGS metagenome assembly JAAHTG01 (sample SAMN13939989, study PRJNA603662) | sponge metagenome | isolation source: marine sponge | host: Mycale hentscheli | place: New Zealand | collected 2005 | reverse complement strand
AGCCAAGACATCTACAATGAATAAATACTTAAAGAAAGATTTCAAAAAATATCGTGGGCAAGGAAGATAAATGGCAGAATTTACTTGGAGTTACTCGGCATTAAAGCAGTATACAAATTGCCCGAAGCAGTATCAAGAGATGAGAGTGTTAAAGAATTACACTGTCAAAGAAACAGAAGCAATAATATATGGTAAAGCAGTTCATGAAGCATTAGAACTCTATGTCAAAGATGGTAAACCCCTCCCCAAAAACTACTTAAGATTTAAACCAATGGTTGACACCCTAATTAATATAAAAGGGGATAAGTATCCTGAGTATGAGATGGCATTAACACACTCAAAAGAACCCTGTGATTTTCATAGTGAAGATAGATGGGTAAGAGGTATAGCAGATTTGGTTATAGTAGATGGGGATACTGCATACGTAGTTGATTATAAAACGGGATCAAATCGTTACCCTGACCCTAAACAGTTACGACTAATGTCGTTGATGATGTTTACTCACTTCCCTGATATCCAAAGGGTAAAAGGTGGGTTACTTTTTGTAATGAAGAATAGTTTTATCACTGAAGAATATCTTAGAAAAGACATGGATAAATCTTGGGGTATGTTTGAGCAGGCGTTAAAGAGATTAGATACTTCTTATGAGAATGATACTTGGCAAGCTAACCCTACTCCACTATGCAAGTGGTGCTCAGTAGTTACATGTGATTTTAATAAGACATGAGTCATACCGTAAACTGCATAATATGTAATAAACAATTTGAAACCTTTCATCCTAACTATCTATGTTGCTCTGCAGAATGTGGTAAGACTAATAAGATGAATAAGAAATACTTAAGGATGTCAGGTGACTGGACACTATACTTTAAGCACTTGTTATCTAAGAAAAAAACAGATGTTACTGCTATAGATTTAGTAGAACTTCTTAAGAAACAAAAGGGCAAGTGTGCATTATCAGGAACACCACTTACCTGTGAGAAAGTCAAGGGAAAGTATGTAAAAACTAATGCAAGTATTGATAGAATAATTGCCGGAGGAGGGTATAATATAGAGAACATTCAGTTGGTCTGCCGAGCTGTAAACTCTTTTAGGCATGACCTAACTATATTAGAATTCATAACTTGGTGTAAACGGGTAGCAAAAAATGGCTTACGTAAACAAAAAAAGACCTTATAAAAAAGAATACCAGCAACAGAAAGCTAGGGGTGAGCATAAGTCTAGGATGGAAAGACAGAGACTTAGACGTAAGGTAGACAAGACCGGAAAAGATGCCAACAAGAATGGAGTAGCAGATAAAAGAGAAGGAAAAGATTTAGCTCATAAGAAAGCATTATCTAAAGGTGGTAGTAATAAAGATGGATATAAGATAACATCTAAAGCTAAAAACCGTTCATTTAAAAGAAGTTCATCACGAAAATTAGTGTCTGAAACTAGCACTAGAGAAAGAAAAAAGAAAAAATCTCCCAAGAAAAAAACTAAAAAGTCTTAATTAGATAGTAAATTAGTAGTTGACTTTGTTAAAATCCATGTATATACTAGAACTCTTGAATGAGGGGTATATAGAGTATGGAATTAATAGGTAACAAAGCAGTATCAATTAAATTAAGAAAAGAATCAGCCAAAATAATACTTGATGACATCGAGAAAAGTGATGTTATAAAAGATGAAGGTGATGTAATTACTATAGCAGTTTACTGGGGACTAGAAGAAATGACTAGACTCAATAGACTCATGAAGTTTAGAAATCCTTTACCCTCTCCTATTACTAGAGACTATGACTGGCCTGGTCTATACGACCCATTCGACCATCAAAGAACTACTGCAGAGTTTTTATCTATAAACCCTAAATCATTTTGCTTTAACGAGGCCGGCACTGGCAAAACTTCGTCTGCATTATGGGCGGCCGACTACCTAATGAAACAGGGTAAGGTAAAGAAAGTGCTTATCATATGCCCCCTATCTATTATGTATTCTGCATGGCAAGCTGATGTGTTTAATACATGTATGCACAGAACTTCTGTAGTATGTCACGGGACTAGAGACAAGAGAGAAAAGATTCTTAACAATGATTATGACTTCTACATTATTAATTATGATGGTGTGGGCATTGTAAAAGAACAGATAGCTAAGATGGACTTTGATTTAATTATCATTGATGAGGCAAATGCTTACAAGTCTACATCTACTACTCGTTGGAAAATATTAAATAAGTTATTAAACGACCACACTAGACTTTGGATGATGACCGGAACACCTGCGTCTCAATCTCCTATGGATGCCTTTGGTCTATCTCGTTTGGTCTGTCCTGAAAGAGTACCTAAGTTTAAGAATGCATGGCGAGATAAAGTCATGTATCAGATTGCTAGATTTAAGTGGATACCTAGACCTTCCTCGAAGAACGATGTCCACAAGGTGTTGCAGCCAGCAATACGTTTTGCAAAAGACCAATGTCTCGATCTACCACCTGTAATGTATCAGACAAGAAATGTTGAGCTGACACCACAAGCAAGTAAATATTATAAACAGTTAAAGACTCAGATGCTTATTGAAGCTGGAGGAGAACAAGTTACTGCAGTAAATGCAGCTGCTGGTATGAACAAATTATTACAGATATCAGGTGGTGCAGTATATACAGATACTAAAGAGACAGTTAAGTTTGATATCAAACCTAGACTAAAAGCATTAATGGAGGCCATAGAAGAGACATCAGAGAAGGTGTTAATCTTTGTGCCATATAGACACACAATACAATTAGTCTCAGAGTATTTAATAGAGAATGGAATAACAAACGATTTAATACATGGTGATGTTTCTGCATCTGACAGGGGCCACATCATTAACGGGTTTCAATCATCAGACGAACCTAGAGCATTAGTAATACAACCTCAATCAGCATCTCATGGTGTGACATTGACTAGAGCAAACGTAGTTGTGTTTTGGTCTCCTGTTATGTCTGTAGAAGTTTACTTGCAGTGTATTGCTAGGATGGATAGGGTAGGACAAAAGAATAAGATGACAGTGGTTCACCTACAAGGTTCTGATGTTGAAAAGAGGATGTATGCCATGCTACGTGGTAAAGTAGATGCCCATACTAAATTAGTTGATTTATATAAAGAGGAGTTAGATTCATGAAATTAGATAATGTTGTAAAGACCTATCTAGCAATTCGAGATGAGCGAGACAAGATTGCTAGGGAACATCAGGCTAAAGATAGAGAGTTAGCCAATGACCTCGCTGAGATAGAGAACTTGTTATTAAGTTCTTGTAATGATATCAACGCTGAAAGTATTAAAACAGACTTAGGCACTATCATTAAAACCACAAGAGAGAGTTTTGTGTGTGGAGATTGGGATAACTTTAAAACGTTTGTAAAAGACAATGATGCTATTGAACTACTACAACAAAGAATTCACCAATCAAACTTTAAAGAATTTTTAAACAACCGTGAAGATGAGGGTCTCCCTCCAGGTATTAGTAGTATGCGAGAGTTTAAAATTACAGTACGTAAACCAAGTAAAACATAAGGAGAACTATATGAGTAATGAACTACAAACCATCCTAGCAAATAATCCTGCGATTGTTCAAACAGGACTAGACGCGGATACACTTGCCGTAGCTGGGGGTAATACAGGTAGTGGTAGTAAGAGAATATCTATTAGAGGTAAAAACTTTCATAAGGTAGTTAATGGTAAAGAAGTAGCAACCGTTGAAGATAACTATATGGATGTGATTATTGTTAAGATGTCTCATACTGCAGCTAGAACTTATTATGCAAGTGCGTATAAAGAAGGAGTAGCAGTAAGTCCAGCATGTTGGTCAGGAGATTCAAACAATCCTGATAAAGAAGTACCGGAACCACAAGCCTCATCATGTAGCCAATGCCCACAAAGTGTTAAAGGGTCAGGTATGGGTGGAACAGGGTCAGCATGTAGATTATCTTGGAGAATAGCAGTGGTGTTACCTAATGATCCATCAGGTGATATATTGCAAATGGTTCTACCAGCTACGTCAGCATTCGGTAAAGAAGTCGGTGGTAAATGGCCTTTCAGACCTTATGTTCAGATGCTAGCTAATAACAATGTCAGTGCCGGTCGCGTAGTAACTAGAATGCAATTTGATGCTAAGTCATCTGTACCTAGATTATTATTCTCACCTGTATCAGCAGTAAGTCCTGATGATGTAGAAATGTTACAACGTCAAGGTAAAGCTCCTGATGCTGAGGCAGCAGTTAAGATGACTGTGTATCAAACTGATTCAGCTAAAGTACCTGAGCAAACTAGTCAAGTATTAAAGACTGAACCTGAAGCTAAAACTGAAGAAGTAATTGAAGAGCCGGAAGTAGTTAATAAAACTGCTGAAGCACCAGCTAAAGATATTACTGACATCATGGATAAGTGGGGGGTAAAAGACTAATGGCTAGACCATACAGTACTAAATTTTTAATAGGCTTAACTCAAGCCGACCCTGAAAGAGTGGGAGTTCAACTGGCAAAGGCCTGTGTAGATGCTCATCTACCGGCCGCTAGTATAGCTACCTTCTTCGGGGTTTCAAGGATGGCCGTCCACAAGTGGTTTCGTGGGCAGTATATTAGGGAAGAAAAGTGCATTAAGATTCAAAGGTTTATTGCACAAATTAAAGAGGACTTAAAGTCAGAGCAACTACCAGCAGAGAATATAAAATCAGCTAAAGAGTATTTGACTTCTATACAACCTAATATAATATAAAGAGCCTAAAATGATTAATGAATTTTACAAAAAAGTATTACCTAGTAGTGGCACTTATTGTATAGGTGCAGCTAATGGAGGCATGGTACATCACTTTATAGATTCTGTTGACGACGTAGCATCTACAGTTAAAGGTCTATTAAAAGATGGTACTCACATGTACTTTGCAGTAGGTAGCTTTGATGGGCATAGTAGAAGAAAAGAGAGGGCAATATTTTTTAGGTCTTTGTTTCTTGACGTAGACGTAGGCGATGGTAAAGACTACAAAACAAAACAAGAAGCTGAAGATGCATTAGATAAACTAATCTTAGATGAAGGACTTCCACAACCTATAAAAGTAGATTCAGGTAGGGGTATCCATGCCTATTGGTGTTTGGATGAAGACATACCTGCAGCAAAGTACGTAGAGTATTCTAAAAAGTTAAGGGACTTCTGTCTTGATAAAGGCCTGCATGTTGACACTGCCGTAATGGGAGATGCAGCTAGAATCATGAGATGTCCTGATACATTTAACTTTAAAGACAACCCACCTTTACCTACTAAAATATTAAGCGATACCTTACCCGTATACAAACTAGAAGACATAGATAACTTTCTAGGTAGTGTACAAGAGTCATTAGAGAGTATACTGGCTCAAGCAAAAGGTAAGATGTCTGATGACCAACGCAAGATGTTAAAGCTAGATAACTTTACATCCAAGTTTCAAACCATTGCTATTAAAAGTTTGCAAGGTAAAGGGTGTAATCAGATTGCTAATATTTTAAAGAATGCAAAGGATATAGAAGAACCATCATGGTACGCAGGACTTTCTATTGCACAACATTGTGAAGATAGAGACGAAGCTATACACACTATGTCAGAAGAACATCCAGGGTATGACAAGGATGAGACAGAGAAGAAGGCTAATCAGGCACAGGATAAACCATTTACTTGTACTGCATTTGCTGAACTAAACTCTAGTCTATGTGAGGGATGTGAACACAGAGGTAAGATAACTACACCATTACAATTAGGTAAAGAGTTTAAAGCTGCTAAACCAGCCGAGAACTTTCAACTTCCTAAAGAGTATGTAGCTAAGAATGTACCAGCTACTTATCAATCTTATCCTCAAGAACTACACCCGTTTATAAGAGGGGTCAATGGTGGTATATACTTTGAACATCCACAAGAGTTTGATGAAGAGGGTCAACCATTACCTCGTAAGAAACCTGTGCTAGTATTCCCGTATGACTTTGAACCTATTAAAAGAATATTTAGTACGGTTGATGGTGAATGTTTAGAGATGCAAGTAACACTACCTAATGATGGAGTACGTAAGTTCTTGATGCCTATGAGAGCAGTGTATGCACAAGATAAATTTAGAGACATAATAACAGGACAGGGTATTTTATTTAGTCCTAGTCAACAACAAGGAAAGTATCTTATGGAATATGTATATAAATGGGGTGAGTATTTAATTAACTCTACTAAAGCTGACATCATGCGTATGCAAATGGGATGGACTCCTGATAGAGATGCGTTTGTTATAGGTAATAAAGAGGTAGATAACAAAGGTGCAATATCTAATAGTCCAACATCTCCTCTAGCCAATGGTATAGCTAATCTATTAGTAGCCGAGGGAGACTATAAAGTATGGCAAGACACAGTAAATAAACTTAATATGCCTGGGTTAGAACTACATGCATTTACAATGCTGACTGCATTTGGATCTCCTCTGATGCACAAGACATCTACTAACGGAGTAACTATATCTTTAACAGGTGCCGATTCAGGTACAGGTAAGTCTGGCTCTCTCTATGCTGCTAACAGTGTATGGGGACATGGTAGAGATTTAAGTATAGGACTAGATGGTGCGACCGGTAATGGTATGACAGGTAGGTATCTTGGTTTAAAGAATATGACTTTTGGTTTAGATGAAGTAGGTAACTTAGAGGGTAGAGAGCTTTCTTCAATAGTCCATAAAATATCTACAGGTAAGGCAAAGATACGTATGCAAGCATCAGTTAATGCGGAAAGAGAGACTGAATATTCTGCATCATTAATAGCGGTGTTTACCTCTAATCACTCAATATACGATAAGATAAATACTTTCAAGAAAAATGCTAACGGAGAGATAGCTCGTCTAATAGAATTTAATGTGAAGAAACCTAAGTGTTTTGATAATGACCCAACGTTAGGTGTAGCACTATTCCAACCACTTAATAATCACTATGGACATGCTGGGGTAGAATATATTAAAGCTCTGTTTAAATATACTGATGCAGAGATTTCAACTAAGATAGACACTTGGATTAAGAAAATCAAAGAAGACTTTGGTGATGATAGTACCTATAGATTCTGGGAGAATGCAGTAGCCGCCACGTTTGCAGGAGCAGAGATAGCAAATGAAGCAGGCATTGTTAAGTTTAGTTTAGATAGAATATACAAGTCAATCATAAGTCAGTTAATTAATATAAGAGATAATGTAGTTAAAGTTAATGACATAGATTATGAGAACATACTTAGTGAATACATTAATGAAAATGTAACAGGACTACTAGCGTTTGAAAATGGTAGTGTAAGTATGGAACCACGTTCTAGTTTGATTATGCGAGCAGAGATAGATGATTCATTGTTCTGTATAGAGAAGAAGCACTTACGAGAACACTTTGCTAAACAAGGTGTAAGTATTCAAGACTTTATATTTAACATGAAAGAGCGCGGATATAATATTCAAGAACATAAACGTCGTATGGGTACAGGGTGGAAATCTGCAACAGGGTTTAGTGCCGTGACCTGTGTCGAGATCGATACTACAAAGTTTCTAGATGATATACTGAAAGAGAAAGAATCTTTAGCAAATGCGGCTTAACAATGAGCCTGAATGGAACTTCCCCTTGGAGTGGATGAAGCCGGGGGATAGTTTTTTTATACCTACTCTTAAACCATCATCTATGATATATGCAATTGATAGTGGAGCAAAAAGAGCTAAGATTAAAGTTAGAGTATTTGAAACAATGAAAGATGGATGCCTAGGTGTTAGGGTATGGCGACTACGTTAGTCCTCTGAATATAAACCCGCCTCAACCATATGAGCTATAGAACGTTTATACATTAATTGTTGAGATTTTATATGCTCTAGTAGGTCTCGCTTTTGTTTAGGGCTAAGTCCTTGCATTTTACGTATTTCATTGCCTCGTTGGTTTAGTTTATTTAATTTACTTTTCATCTTATTGTAATGTTCAATTGTTGCTATTATAGCTGGGTTTTCTGCTACTACTTGGTTATATACCATTGGATTAGTTTCTTTAAATAATGAGAGTCTTCTATTTTCATTCTCTATTTTTTTAACTGCTTCACTATATTCTCTTTGTTCAATATCAGATGCCTTACTTAAGAAGCTATCAAAAAATACTGTGTCTCGTTTAGCATCAAATTCTTTCTGCCCTCTCATAGTTAACTGAAGGCCATACATATCATGTGAGAATCTAAATACTGCATCACCGTAGTTATTGGCAAAGAATGCCAGAGTAGAAGGCGACCAATCTATATCACCCTTTGTTGATTCTGCCAACCATATAGAAAAGTCTTTGTATAGTTGAGGCATGTTATCACTACCCCCATACGCACTACCATACTTAGAGTAGTAAGGATTATATATATTTTGTCCGAATGCGTTTGTGTTCATAGCATATTCTATGATAGGTCTAACGGCACTTGGAGATGCTGTGTCAAGTATCCAGTTAACCGGTTTTTCAAGTGGATTCATACGTGAGAATGGGAAAGGCATGAATGAATCGAGGGCAACGTTTGCTACGTTACCTAACATGTCTACGGCATTCATTTTATCTGCTCCACCAAACGCTGCAAGTTGAGCCCCTACTGCAGCAAAACCGCCAGGCCCAAAGCCCCAAGGTATTTGTAGTACATCACCATCTTTAAATCCAGGCATTAAACTTAAATCAAATCTAGCATATCTAGTCCAGCGAGCAGGGTCATCTTGTCTTATAGAATTATCCTCATCATCGCCACCCATCAATGCAGCCATATGCCATACTGCATAGCCTAACCCAATACCCATTACAGCCATACCATTAGCCATCTTTCTTCTTTCATCAAAGTTATCACTCCATTGTTTCAGAGCTTCAGGGTTTCCTCTAATATACTCAGGTAGGTTACTTTCTGCTACCCCTTTTCTTTGAAGTGTTGCACTCATTGATTCAAACGCTCTAAGAATACCCACAGCACTTGGTTTAAAGAACATGAACCATGCGCCTACTGCATCTCCGTGTAACCCTCTTTCCTCAAAGTTAGATAATCTTTTTGCATAAGTAGTTGCAAACTCTCTAGCAGCTGTTTCAATTTCTGCAGGCACGTTGTTAACATCTATTCCAGGAGCATTTTTAGATAGGTAGTTTGCTTTAGCAGCTCCATATGCTGCACCCCTAGTAGCCATTTCAAATGTACTCATCCATATATCAAAGAAATCTTTTATCATTTGTTTCTTACTAGCGACTCCATTCTCAGCTCTTCTAACCTGGTCTTGTAATCTCTGGTAGGCTGTCTCAATTGATAAACCTTGTCTATATGAAATCATACCTCCTGAGTCTAGGTATTCTTTTAAGTTTGTAGCTTGTGGTTTACCCTTAGCCAATTGGTCTTTTGCAAACTTGTCTAGTGCCTTAAGGTCTCCCCCAATATAAAACTTCATGACTTTAGCAGTATCAATCATTCCGCCCTGTGTTATTTGCTGCGCTATTCCATTAAGGTAGCCAGCTGTATCTTTTAATCCCAAGTCGGCAGTAATATAAAATATGTTTGTAATTGCGTCACGAACAAAGTTTAGGGTAGCAAACGGAGGGTTAAACCTAGTATGTAATTGGCCTAGTCCCCCAGTAATTCTATTTAAAAACTGAATGTATATATTAGACTCTTTATACGCGCCTCGTATAGCTTCTACCATTTGCTCTGATTTTAATTTATTAGCTGGGCTAGAATTATCTTTGATTTCTATTACGGCTAAACTACCATCTTCTAAGAAATGCACAATAGTGTTTTTTTCTTTTAGTAGCTTTAAAAGCTCAGGGTTATTTTGATACCTATCTTCATAGCTAAATGGTTTACCACCGTTTAAGATTTTGCCTGGAATAGCTTTACCTTTTACCTTCTTACCTGTTATAGGGTCTGTATACTCTACGGATTGTGTAACTGCATTATATATAGATTGAGTATATCCAATCCTGCCTGCTCTAGTAGCTGCTCTTGTTGCATCTACTATAGTTTGAGTTAAAGGGTCTGATGATTCTCCTGCATTACCTTCAAAAGAACTCTCTAAACTTTTAAGTTCCCTAGACATCCTACCCCCTGTAGGGTTATAGAAAGTATCTCTTGAGTCATCTGCTATCTCTTTAGACTTATCTTTTTTAAGAGGTATATAGTTTTTCCAGCCATAAAAATCTATAACATTGATAGCTTGTGGACTTGCATAGTTTGCTTTTACATTTAGTTCTTTAGTCTTTTCATTGATGTCTGTCATAGACCGCCTTAGTCTCTGTACCGCTGCATATAACTCTGGGTTAGACCTTTTAAGAGTTTCATATCGCGCTCTATATTGAGCTGCTAAATCCATAGACATCTCTGTAACATTATATCTATTATCTCTTATGTCTGTAGGACCACCACGTTTGTTTGGAGTAGCATAGCTTACACCGTCTAGTCCATCTACAGTATTCTTACCTGATACTTTGTAGTCTGGGTTAGCTAGTTTATTTAGTATAGCTCTATAATTATCAAGGTCTTTCTGTCTATCGGCTTTGCCTTGTTCTGTAGAAGTGTCCCATACTTTAGTAGTTATCTGCTTCATTATGTTAGCGCGCAACTGCGAAGGGCTGGTTAATTTACCATTCTTAAGTCTAATTATTTTCTCTGTGCTTAAAGGCACATCTAGTATATATCTAATCTCTCTACGTTCTAGTTCATGCAGTCCTGTCAGTATGCCCTTAATTCTACCTTTTGCATCTTTTACACTTAAGCCTTCTTCCCCTGTTAACTTTAAAACGTCATGCAGTGCTTGAGAATAGCCTTCCATAAGTGGCTGTAGCTCTTTCATATAATTAGAGGACAATCCAAAAGCTGCAGTTAACTTATCATAAATATTGTTAAAGCCATCTACACCTCGTTTAAGTAACCCTGATCGCTCTAGATTATCCTGCACCTTCTTAAGGTCAATTGACCTATTTACAAAGTTTCTTATAGCATTAGTTAATTTTTCATCACCATTTTTTACAAACTTCTTAAACCCATTGATTACACGATGACCAAATGTTTTCTCTTCTCTTTCATATAAATCAGCGTTTGCCTTATCTATCTCTTGCATAGTCCTTTCAATTGTAGGCTCAGATTCTTTAGGTAACTCAATTACATCTATATTATTAGATGTGCCATTATCTATGCTAGCCATTGCATCCACTTCACCTTCAGGGTACTTGAGTGATATTGCAAGTTTTCTATAGTTTAATCTTTCAGGCGCAACCCCCAGCGCTTCTTCATCTGCAATTCTATTTAACTCATTTTGCACATCTGCAAAGTTTTCTTTTCTCTGCCATGCTCTAGCTCTTTTAATATTAGATGTAGGTGGTTTTACTCCTGCGTTAAACATACGGTTAGATATTTGAATAGTATCTTTTAATACTGTGTTATCTATATTGCTAAGTCCTAATGCTCTTGAAACAAACTGAACAAATGCATCAAACAAATTCTTAACTATACCGGTCTCTTGAGGAAGGGCACCTCTAGGGTATATACCTTCAGTAGGTATTTTAGATAGGAACAACTGAAACTCAGGGTTGGAAAATGCTTCAGCTATAAACTCTTTTTCATTTTTAAATGCATAGAAGTCTACTCCTTGTTTTTTGGCTACTTCCATAGCTTTTTCTTTTAATCTTACAAGTGAGTCTATTTCAAGTCTAGAAAGCATTTTGTAATTCATCATATCAACTGTAGCTACATGAGTAAATTCATGCAGTAGCGTTCTTAGCTGCGCATCAGCTGGTAATGTATTATCTATTACAACTACATTATTTTTAGAGTCCTGTATATTAACCTTGCTTTCTCTAATATAAAACCCTACAGCTGGTGTTGCCTTTTCTTTTGACTTATTCTTTCTAATTATTTCTTTCTTATACTCTATTATTTGTTCAGGAGTAGCATGTCTTACAGATACCATATCTAGGTTAGGTGCTTTTAATATGGCTTCTAGTAAAGATGCTTGCTGTGATTTATAAGCTGCTTGGGCTATGTCTCCCCTGTCATTTAGCATCTCTGCCTGCTTCTGTACTATGTTAAGTAATTTTGTTAGTAATGCAGGAGCATCATCTTTGTTCTCTGTGATTAGTCTAGTAACATACGGCCTACCATCAAACAATTCTATTAGGTTATTGATAAAGTCTTTTTCATTTGTTGCTTCATCAATCATGTTATCAATAGGGTCTTTACCATCAATCCCTTCCATGAACTGAAACAGCTTCTCTGTATTCTCATCTACTTCTACATCTGACAAATCTATCTTTTCTGTAAGTACATTGTTTTTCGCGTCTCTAATTTTCTTTCTAACCTGTGCATCTAACCTCTTCTTATCTCTAGCTAACTTAGCCTTATCTTTATTATCACGCACCTGCTTTCTAAGTGCCGCTGCTTCAGCTTTATTAATTTCAGCTCTAATATCTCTAGACGCTTGCTTATCTAAATTAACATTACCTTTTTTATATTGTGTTACAGTAGTTTCTATATCTTTGTTTATAGCTTCTTTAGTGATACCAGTTCTATTCATATAGTCTTTAACTACAGGTGAGTTAATAAACTCATCACGGAAACCTTTGCGTCTAGCTTTGTCAGCTTTACTTAAATTTTGTGTAGTCCCTCCAGCACCCTGGTCAGCTGCTTCTTCAAATACATAATCATTTAATGCATTATTTATAACTCCGTCAAAGTTTAATGCGCCTTCTAAAGGTATAGATTCGTTACCAAATACTGCGCCTGTTTTTAAGAAGCTAGGAATCGTATAAATATTTTGGTCATACCCTTTAAGACTAGGAGCTCTTATATCAAAGTCGTCCTCCATCTCAGCACGTCTATTTTTTTCTTGTGAGGATGTAGAACCTTTTTGTTGGTCTATTGATTGTTTCTTAAACTGATTAGCTATAGTTGTAAATACAGCAGGTTTCTTTAATAGTTCAAGGTATTGCTCTGAATTTAATTTCCTTCCTAGTTCCTCTTTTACTTGGGCTACGGTTGGGGTCTTACTAAATTCCATTGGGTTAGATACTAAATTTGGTTTCTTACCTTTTTCTCTAACCAAGAATGATGCAACAGTAGCAGGACGAAGGTCAGATAACTTAACTGTATTATATACAGTAAATGCAATAGGTCGGCCATCATATAGTTCTTCAGTATCTACATAGGTTTCTTTATCCTTTCGAGCATATTCTTGTGCTTTAGCTAAATCAGTAGTTGCAAATATAGCTTCGGTAGTATCTGTAGTGTCAGAAGATACTGGGTTCTTTAACTCCATCTTTTTGTTTTGTAGGTATATATCTGCAGCAGGTTTTCCATCTGATTCAAGAATACTATAATAAATATCTGAAGCTTCTTTTAATCTGTCAGGTGTTAGATTCTCAGGTATCTCTTTAGGACCATAGTTTAATATGGTTAAGAAGTCTTCTGCTTCTTTTTTAATAGACTGTGATTTTATCTGTCCTAGCTGACGTTTAGACGGGGGGAACATTTCATACTGCTTAGGCTCTAGGTCTTCTTTTGTAATATTACGTTTTGGCCTATCCTCAAATACTGGCTGACCATTCTCAAACCCTACTTGAATCCTTTCCATACCTCTTGCAGGTGGCTCTTGTTGAGGTTGTGCTACAGTAGGTTCTTCTAATGTAGATTGTGGTAATCCCTCTCGTCCAGTAGCTGGGCTAGTAGTGTCTGTACTGCTAACCACTGGTTCTCCGTCAGGTCGGATAGCTGGTTCGGTAGGGGATACGTCTGGTCCGGGTGTATTAGTGTCTTGTTCAGATACTGAAACGCTTCCTCTATCTGCTTGACTGATAGGTTCTCCAAGTCCTGAAACATCCGCGTTCTCCTTTAATGATTGTTCAACTGTATCTAAATCTGGTAAATCAAACTTCTCTTGTGCTTCTCTTTTATCTTCTAATTGTTTAGGTCTAGCATCTGCATCATCTAAATCAACATCTACTGTATCTAAATCAGCATTAATTATCTCCTGTTGTTTTATTGATTCTTTACGTCTATCTAGTTCAGACTTATCAAAGTTAAACTGCTCACCTTCGGGTGTTGGAGTTTCAGGTGGAGTTTCAGATACGATAGTATTATCTTCTGGAGGAGTGTCGTCTTTCTGTATTGATGACCTAACACCACCAATTGTAGCAGGAATGATAGGCATGAAGAACCCAGCAGCTCCAGCGTTGACATATTCTTTTAATGCTTCTTGGTCGCTTAATGGTAAGTTTGCGCCTTCTCTTTCTAGTGCAGATTGAATTATCTCTACAGGAGCTTCTTTTAGACCTGTAATACCTATGTTCTTAGCTATATTAAGTAGCATACTTTGAGTAGGTCCAGCTAGTCCATCTAATGCACCAAGACCAATTTTAATACCTACATAATTAGCTAGTGCGTGGGCTGTACTTAGGCCTGCTAACTTACCTGTACTAAGTTCTTTAATTTTTGCTAGCTGCTGTTCAGGGTCATCTATACCTACAAGGGCTTCATCTATAGCTCTGCCTGTAACTTCACCTGCACCAAACTTACCTGCCATTACTCCTAAAGCTGCATTACTACCTGCCTTCTTATAGAGGTCTTTAATAGCTGCTCTACCAGCTTCTGACTGTATAAAATCTTTAGTTTCTTGCTCTATTAGATTTTTAGCTTCTTCTCTACCTAATGCTTCGGCAGATTCTTTAATACCTTTTTTAACTAGATTTTTAGCAACAAGCCCTGTTAATGCTCCGGTGGCTGTACCTGGACCTGGTGCGGCTGCACTACCTACCATTGCTCCTGCAGCTGAGGTAAGTAAAGCTTCAGCAATCATGCCGACACCTTGACCTGCTATGAATGGAATATATTCAGTAAGAACTGCACCTACACCTTCTTCTAAAGCACCAGTAAAACTGTCAGTCTTCTTAATACCACGCTGACCTACCGCCGCCTCAGACTCTTGCATTCTATCTAAGCCTTTTTTAATCTGTTCATCAGACCCTATAGCTTTACCAGTTAATGCTTGAGCACCACCTAGAATTCCTCCAAATTGATCTGAGTATGTACCTACGCCTCGGAAAAAGTCTGAGCCTTCTCCGTCTTGTAATACCCTAGGTTGGTCTGTAGGCTGATTAAACATGCCTGTTTGTTGAGGTTGTTGCTGTTGATTTTGAGTAGCAATATAGCGAATAGCATCATCTTGAGTAGCACCTTCAGGAGCATTTACTCGGTATTTTTTGCCTTGAGGATTTGTTACTTCAAATATAGGCATATTAGTTTTACTCTGTTACTTCTTTTGCGGAGTATCCATCAAAATTTGCTAGAGTTCTGGGGCCAGGAGTAGTAGACATCCCTATATTTAATTGCTGTTGTAATTCTCTCATTCTCTGTTCCCTTAGTGCTATGAAACGTTCTAGGTTAGCTTGGTTCTCTGGATTTGGATTTGTTACTTGTGCAGCTTGATGAGCAGATATCTGTGTATTTAAATCTTGCATTATATCGTCATTTTGATAAGTCTGTTGAAGTAATTTAGTGCCTTTATATCCATAGATACCCCCTGCGTTTACTGTTGAAGCAATTTTTGCTTTCTCAATACCAGTCTGATTTTCAGAGTTTTGTTTTTTAGCGTTTTCGTTTGCATCATATACTTTAAGTGCTGCTGTTATATTTCTAGCTTCAGCGGCTTGCTCACTGTCATATCCTTTACCTGCTATAGCAAGTTCTTCTCTTCTTTCAGCTTGTGCAATCTCCATATCTAAATCAAATATATCACCTTCTTGTTCACGGAGGTATTTAATTTCTTCTACATAACTATCTATACCTTCTATTCCGCCTTGTGCAATATTAGTTACAGCGTCTGAACTCTGACCTCCTGCTATTGCAAGACCGGCTTTTATCATAGCCATATAAGCTGCATCATCTTTTTCGCCTGCTAGCTCTTTCTCCATAGTATCTAATCTTTTTTTCATTCTTCCTCGGCTTTCGTCTTCACCAATTAACTCTTTATATCTTTCCATCTTATCTTGACCGTATTCTCTAACGTCATCTACTTTTATTCCTTCAGGTAATTCGCCTGCAGTATACGTAGTGCCTGCAGCAGGTCCTTCATCGTTTTCCGCAGTTGGAGCAGTTGTAGCAGCTGGAGTCGTATTCCCAGTAAGTGGTGAAGTTTCTGTTAATGCTGCGTTCTCTTCTTCATCATCACCTGATGCTAAATATGCTAATCCTGCAGTACCTGCAAGAGTTTTTTTCGGGTTATCCTTAGCTATGCCTACTACTCCTCTAGTGCCTGGTACACCTGATGTTGTAGTAATTGGTACACCGTTTGGTCCTATGCCTCCAGATTCACCTGGTATTCTTTTCTTACCCATGATGAAATCTCTTATACCACTTAATATTCCTCCGCCCTTTTTATACCCTACAACACCACCTGCTTCAAAGTTTTGAGTAGGTAGATTAGCCACGCCAGTTTGAGCAATAGCAGGATTCATAGACTGCATTGGTGGTTGAGTTATTCCTTGAGGTTCTGGAGCTGCCATACCTTGAGTTAATGAACCAATACCTTGAGGCATTGCTGCTAGTTTTTCTTCAGCTACAGTTTTTTGTGGTTGGTCAACTTGTGCCGCTTGATACTCTTTACGAACATCTTCTCTACGACCAATCTCACCTAACGCTAAATAGGTAGGGACATCTCCTGAAGGATTAGTTACATAACCTCTCAGGGCATCATCTGAAACCCCTTTTAATCTATCTTGTACCTGAATTATATTCATATTTTACCCTAGCTTAATTTATTATATAGACCTAGACCTGCTAAACCTAGTCCAGCAGCTTGAGAAAAACTACTTGGCTCAGGAGCATAATTAGTTCTTGTTGAGCCTAATGCACCAGAGTTACCACGTAGTATATTTGATTGAAACTCTAATGCAGCTTTCTTGGCGTTTGCATTTTCCATAAACTCTTGTTGGTTTGCATTGAGTTGGTCTTGAGCAAGTTGCTGTTGTTCTGCACCCGAT
>JAAHTG010001332.1_pt1 | contig 17017 bp, 14 predicted proteins | sample 6116081 | NCBI WGS metagenome assembly JAAHTG01 (sample SAMN13939989, study PRJNA603662) | sponge metagenome | isolation source: marine sponge | host: Mycale hentscheli | place: New Zealand | collected 2005 | reverse complement strand
AAGGTAATGTTTTGTTAGAACAGAGACTTTCTTACGGACTCGGTGCCAAGGTTGGCCGTGCCAATATCAGGTACGCTGTCTTACGTGTTGGTAGATTCAATTGCCAGAATCTTTGTGGTGAAAATACTGACGCTGCTGGTAAGTTCCTTAATAGAAACGCCTTTGATACCGATGGTGCCCCATTCAATATCCACTTACAAACTGGTTTACTATCTGACAATTTACAGTCATTGAATCTCGGTGCTATTGGTGGAATGGAAATTAAGATAACTCTTTCTAGCACTGCTAATTTCCTTTTCAATATTGACCAGGGTGATACTAATACTGACCAGTTAGGCAGTGATGCTCTCTACACTCTCAAGAACTTAAAGTTATTTGGAAGATACCAGTATGTGGAACCACAGGTTGCCGCAAGAATGACCGGTGTTGAATTCAAACAGATGGCCAACCAACTTCAAGTGGTTCAGTCTTCGAATGATACCCTTGCTTTCCAGCCTCAGGTGTCGTCGCTTGATAAGATTGTGTATGTATCGCAACCAAATGATAGCACCAAGAATAACTTAAATACTAATTCCTTCCAGACTAATTCCCTTGTTGGTCTTAAACAATACAGAGAAAGTCGCAACGGTTCGTTATTCCCCAAGGATTTCCCAGTTGTGGTGGAAACTGCGGTGCCAAACTTACCAACAGATGGAGAAATAAATGACAGATGGATTCAGGGTGGTAACGCTGAACAAGCTTACCATTTGATTGTAGCTCTCAATGGTATCTATCCCCCAATGCACTCGCTTGTGGGTGGACTCAATGAAACTAGACACCACTTTGATTTGTCTGGTATGGCATCTCAAGCTGACATTGCTGACATTGAACCAACTAACAGATTCGCTAATAACATTAATTGTATTGCTACTTCATACCAGTATGGTTTTGCTAACTATGCCACACCAATGAACAATGATTTATTACAGATAGAATTACAATCGTCGGTTAAAACTTCTGATAAGGTAGTCAACGCTGCTGTTAGAGACCAGACACAGACAACCAACACTATGATGATATATAACACAACTTTGAACTATAGTAATATGACCGTTTCAAAGTAATTATTTTTATCTAACTATTTTTTATATGTCTAACTATCGCTTTATAACTGCTTGTAATACTAAAAAAACTTATTACGAATTCATAAGACCTTGGATTAATCATCATATCAAACTATTTCCAAACTCAGATATTAAATGTATTTTAGTTAGTGAAGAAATACCAGAAGAATTAAAAGATTTATCTAACCATTTAATTTTATTTAAACCAATTGAAAATATATCAACCGCATATCAATCACAGTTAGTAAGATTAGTATACCCAGTTTTGTTAGACAATGCTATGAATATAATATGTGATATTGATTTGTTTGCTATGTCAAAAGAAATACTAACTATATTTGACAAAATACCTAACAAAGAAAAGTCATTTATTAATTATGGTAAATTATCAATGCGTGAATGTGAAATAGATAAAGAATTTGCTATGTGTTATTCTATTCTATCTAACCAAGTTATTGAAGAAAAACTAGAAGTGAAAACGTTAGAAGATATTATTTTATTTTTAAAAAATAATTATGCTAACAAAGATAATGTTCACGGATATGAATGGTTTGGAGACCAAAAAATATTATACGATATCTTTCGTGAATATGAATGGTTAGTTAAGTTAGAGAGACCTGACAACGATAGATTAGACCGTGATTGGTATGATTACAAAAACTTGTTAGTAAAAAAAATAATAGAAACAAATTGTATTGTTGACCTACACGCAGCCAGACCATATAGTGAACATAAAGAAAGGATAGATACCACCTTAAGTTATTGTGATTATCCAGAAGAAATAAAAATTATTTAGTTAGACTGCCATAGCACCATTGTTCTACTAACTCAGCGTTCTCTGGTTTTTTGTTAGGGTATTTCCAATGTTCATTATAATACTTATTCATAAACGGTCGTTCATCCCAGCGACTCCCACGAAGCCCGAATAACATTTGTAATAATCCACCGACATACACTGCATTCTTTTTTTTTGACTTGACGTAATCACATATCGGCAATCCATATGATCCACAACTAACTAAATATATATCACTGTTAGTTTTATCAATTCTACATTTTAATAATTCATATGTTCTACACCAATTTGAATGTGGTTCATTACCTTTTATAGTATTCCAAGATTCTACAAATTCAAGGTCTAACTTACTTAAATCAATATGATTAAATATCTTTTTAATATTATCAAATTGTGATTTCATTTCTTCGGCAAAATAACTAACAATACATATTTTCTTTTTGTTTTCTTGTAATATTTGTAACATATCTAACCAAAAATCAATTCGTTCTATATAAACTAACATGGGGCACCAGATATTTAATTTAGTTAGCACGTCACCAGAGATAATAAAACTTTTACAACTAACAACATCCAAATGACAATCCATATTAAATAAAGCTTTTACATATAAATTTTTCCACTTTTTATAATGTTTTTCATCATTTCCATCACTAGAATAAAAACCAGCGTTAGTATACAATTTATCATATATACCTTCTTGCTGTAATATAGCTGTGCTTTCAATATTGCCTTGTCGTAAAGCAGTAAAACCTTTTTTTGTTAGTAGATTATGAATTAACCAATTGTTAGTAATCATCATTGTTAGTTTAATAATATATTTTATTTATATGGATTTAACCTCCATTTTACTTGGTTCGATAGCTTTTTCAAGTAGTAATACAAAACCAGATGCTTTACCAACAATAGAATCCGGCACAAGTGTATTATCTGGGTTTTTTATTTCAACTGATAATTCAGTAACTAACTTACTTTCAGTTATTATGTTAGGTATTCCGTCTACTGAATAAATAGTATCATTAGAACTGTTTTCTTTACTCATTATTCCAATTAAATTCATAGGGTTTCCATCATTATCTAATCCATTGGGTTTGATAATATCACTTGTTATCAAATAATATGAATTACCAGCATTTAAATCTGGTAATAACTCAGCGTCTACACTCTGAGAAGTTGCTAACACAGAAAATTCATTTCTTTGTGCCAACGATACAATCTCTGGGGCACTACCAAAAGCAGTCGTTGATGTAGAACTAAATTGAATATCTGGTTTTATTGCTTTGGCAAAAGTTACTGAATCATACATATTCACATTATTACTATTTAACTGAACTGGTGAACTACCCAAATTAGCACAAGCCATAATATCACTAAAATCAAAATCATTATGAGTAATAATACCTTTAAGTTTCCTTGAACCCATATTATATTTATCTAATCTTGCTTGTTTAATACCAGTATCTGTTGGTTTTAATGTTTGAACTGTCTCTGTATTATTTTTTACGTCACCAAATTGTTCATATGAAAAACCTAACCGACTCCATAAAGTATTACTCCAAGCACTTCTTGCTTGTTTGTCGGTAGCAAAAAATTCAGCAAAGTTCATTGTTTTTAATTGATACTCTCTAGTCAGATACCTTCTACTATAAACGCCGTAAATCTTACCAACCGATATTAATTCCGTATTTAAATTTTTGTAAATATCAGTTTTTATACATTCTTCCCATCCAAAATTAGTCACCATAACACCCATACTAGCATCAATTGGATATGCCACATTTGAACCTAAATCTGCTGTATTATATTTAGTTGCTTGTTGTCCCCCAAAATTACTTGCGGAATTGTCCTCAGTAATATTGGGTAATTTAAATGATTCGTGTAAATTTTTAATACTAAATCTATTTTGTTTATTATCACTGTATGTCAGTGCAAAACTATGTGTCCCCACATATCTATTTGGAACTTTACTTCCATCTGTTTGTGTATCAAAAGTAGCTGGGTTAACATTAATTAACATAGAATTAGCATAATATTGTAATAGTGCGTCGTCATTTTCATATCCAAAAGTTTCTACATTGCGTGGGTTATTTGCGTTTGATTGAGTTACATCACCAGCAAGTGATGGAACCTGTCTAGAACCATCAAGTGGAACACCTAACCTAGCATAATCAATAGCGTGTAGGGGATTTGTATCAAATAAAGCAGTATTGCTAGTGTTTCTTTCCCATAGTTCAAGACCTTCTGGATTTACAAAGAAATCAGACCTTAAACAAGATGGCCCTTGAAGAACACGGAAATTTTCTAAACCGGGTTCTGCTGTTACTGACTCGTTAATATCTATTCTGTTATATTCATTTAAAGCACCAAATTCATCATCATTTAATCCTTCGTAAAATACTCTGGTTGTTGCTTTTCCTTGCTGGTCACCAAATGGATTTTGTGTGTTTGTTCCAGCAAAATTAACACTATCTGGGTTGTAAAGTCTATCAGTTAGATAATTATTATTATTACTATTTTGAATAAAAGCACCATTAAACTGTTCGGTAATATTTTTAGCAAGTGATGACGCTTCATAATTACCCGCTTTAATAGTAATTGTGATTTCTCCAACTGCTGGTTTTACAAAAGCATTACTACTTAAAGCAAGGTTTGCTGTATTTTTGGTGTTTCTTTCTGTAAATGGTGAACCTATATAATGACTTTCCATTAAATAGCAAGGGGTTCCGACATCACCCCCGATAACGTCTGAGTTAGGAATATTTGGTTGACTTGGAAATAACCCCCTAATATTATTTAACCCAACTAATTTTGTAAGATTTGCTTCAAATGTTGGATCGTTGGCGTAAAAACTTTGATTTGGAAATACTGAATAATCTTGATAATTTGACAAAGATATACAACGGTCTGGTAATACTTTCGTGTCTGTGGTTCCTATTTTAGAATCAGTTAGAGTGGGTTGGGCAACTTTAAATAATTGTTGTGGCACGTAATACATAATTTTCATAGTGCTTGTAACGTCTTCTTGAAAAGATAATGTATCGGTATTAAGACCCGCTTCATTTACAAATGCTTGATATAATGTTACCTTATCACCGATTTCTAACTTAATGGGGTTATTAAGTTTATATTGTATTTTTGCGTTTTGGTTAGTTTCTAATTTACTTGTTCTTCCATTGATATTTATAAATGTTTTGTTAGTGCCTAAATTGGATGCTCCCAAAGAGTCAGTAATTACTTTTGGAATGTTATTCATTATAATAATAAAAAGATAAAAAAAATTCATAAGCAACTTATAAACTCACCATAACACCGCCATCGGTCGCAGTGAGTTTTCTGGTGTGGTTAATGTAGACGTGCATTAACTTGGCAAGAATCTGTGCTGGTGTTCCACTCTGAGAATTCTCAATTCTTAACTGTGGGTCAGTATCTACTAGATCATATGAACTGCCAACCGGTGATAGAAGAATTGGCACGAAGAAAGGGTTAGATAACTCATCATCGGCAATCTTCTTTTCAGCATTCAATGCTCTTGCTTCTTTCATAGGGCGGAAACTCATTACTTGCTGGTTGTAAAATGTTGGCACGTCGTTTTGGATTGCTGGGTCTCTGTCTCTAGATAGCTCAATCTGTCTGTTAGGAATGAGAATGTTTCTAACTTGCCACTGGTAGTTATACTCATTAGTATTTCCACCGTAGTAAGAATCCATTTGTGGGTATAATAGAGAGTTCTGGGCACCGTCTAAACCAATCTTTTCAGTCTGAACTGGGGCAACCATAATAGATAAACCACGACTGATAGCACTTGGAATATCTACAACGGCATTGACTAACTGTGCGGGTGTAGATATTTTAGTTAGTTGCGTAGTCTGGTAATTAATACCATTGGTCATAGTCTGTCTAATTCTTCTGATAGTGGCAGCGTCTGGCACTGTTTCTAATAATTTTAATTCTACTTTATCAATTTCATATGAAAAAGTGGGGGCAACAGGAACAATCTGTCCACCACCACTAACACCAACCATACCACTAGTTTGAATAACAATCTGTCCATTATCCTGTAATGTAATACTGGTGATAGTTCCTTTATCTACTCTGCCATTATCAGTCACTTCCATACCCACACGGAATCCACAACGTCCGTAGTCCCAGTATCCCGAACTGTCGTTACGTAATGCGAGATTACCACCGGCATCAATTGTTGCCGCACCCGCAGCCCAACCACATTGAAGTTCTTCACTTAAAAATATTGGTTTTTCAGAAACTATCACATTACCAGCATCACTACCACGAATTGTTCCTTCTTCTAAAAAGTTGTGGGCAAGAGACTGTAAAGCGTTTTTGGCTTGTTCTAAATAGAAAGTAAGTTTAGTTCCACCAATGTCTAAATTAGGATATGCGGCGTGTTAATTTGCGAAGGCAGAAAACAAACCTAAATTGATAGGTAAGCAAAATGTATTGGAAACAGCAACGTTACCACTAGTGATAACATTGGAAGCAACATCACCATAAGTTGGGGGGTTAAAGTAATTTATCTTTGGGTCGTTAACAGTCATATTCTCAGCACGTGGATTAGCAGCGGCAACACCTTCAACTTTACTGATAGTATCAAAAGTATCACTGTTGTTTCCATAGGCGTTCATCATACCCGTGTATAAATTATACTGTTCTATGTTCTCTAACTCAAATCCCTTCATATCCTGTAATTGAACTCTGTTGAATAAGGCGTGTGCTCCGACGTGGGCTGGAAATGACGAAGGGTAAGCAGAATTATTGGAAGTGGTGGTATTTCTAACAACAAGGTTAACATATGACTGCTTACCGTCAAAGTATCCAATATCAGAAGGTATCTGAAATTCTATTTTTTCATTCTGTTTGTATCCAGAAGTCTTACCCTGTGGCAAGATAGTCTTATATTTAATACTTGTTAAGCGTCCGGGCTCAAGGTTCTCTGATCCATTCGAAGCGTCTGACATTTTTTGTTAATAACATTTAAATAGAAATTAATTTTGAATTAAATTTTGTATAAATACAAATATTTTCTTAGCGTCTTGATTGGCAATATCTAACCATTTATCACTTATATCCATATCTGCCGTATATCTATCTGCTAACCCTTTTTGTCCGACTCTGTTTATATTTTGAAAAAGTATGTTAGAACATACAAAGCAACAATTATTCAATCCGTAGATTCTAGCAAGATAATCGTCGGAATACCAAGTTTTGAAGTTAGAGTTAAATAATGTGTTAAATATCTTAAAGTGTGTTTTGTGAAAGAAACCATTTTCTATAATACCGTTTTGATTAGCATACATACGTTCTGCCCAATAACCCTTATCTATACCACCACACATACCAATGTTATTATTTTTAGGTAGTATGTTTACAAAATAACTAGACCAACCTTTACTAGAAAGTCTTATATCACTGCCTATTTGGTAAAAGTAATCAGCATTATCTATATTTTTTGTTAGTAGTTGGTTCCACGCTTCACAAGGATTTCCCTTACATCCCTCTAACATGGTGAATGTAGATATTTTTGCTAGTCTGAGTTTTAATAAATGTGCGTTTCTAATAAAGAATTCATCGTCGTCGTCATAACCTATAAATAATTTATAGTTAAATTTATCTGGTTCCCACGTTTCAAATAAAGAAGGTAATAACCAACGGAAAATATCTGCTTGTGATAGCAACTTATAGTTCTGATTGCGACTACATAAAGAAATTAACAAACAAATTGTTTTTTTGTTGTAAGTCATTAAAAGAATAAAATATATTATATAAAAAGAATAAACACACTATATTTTTATTTCGGATAAATTAACACCGATCTGTGCTGCTTGTGGCGGAGGTGGTGGGGCAATCGTTGCTTGTTTTGGTTTCTTATGAACTAACCCAGCAATGGTAGTGCCTAACTGAATTAAACCACCGATTGCGGCAACGACGGGGGCAGCGGGGCCAACCTCTGGGGCAAGTGCTTCTAATCCAGTGCTAACTGCCCCAGCAATAGTATCACCACTTGCTTCACCAGCAGCACTTGCGGCTGCTTTGGCAATACTAGCAGCACCACTAGCAACATTTTCACCAGCACTAGCAGCATCACCAGCAGCATCAGCAGCGGCACCCGCAGCACCCTTAACGTCAGACAAAACATTACCCGCAGTTTTTGCGACATTCTGTGCTTCATTGGTTACATTCTCTAACGGGTCAACATTAGATATTCTGCCTTTATCAATAAATCCACGAGCAATACCTACTGAGGAATTCTCAGCAGCGTCAGCAGCGTCACCAGTAGCACTTGGTGCTATACTTGCTGGGGCGGGTCTTACAGCAGCGGGTGCTGCACTTGCTGGGTCAAAAGCATCATTAGACACTTCACTATCTGGCACTGCTTTTCTAGCAACTGCTTCACCCAAATCAGTGGGCTTTGCGTCTTGAGATTGATTACCAATAATTTTACCTTTTAAACTATCAAGACTTTGGGTGCCTTGTGGTAAAGCAACACTTCCAGAGTTAGGGGCAACACCACTACTAACATTTTTAGGTAAATCAATTAAACCTTTTGCTTCTTTACCAGCATTTTGAATTCCCGGATTGCCACCTTGTCCAGTTAGTTTATTTAATTCAAACTTTTGTAAGAAAGTAGTTAGTTTACCGTGTTTGTAAGTATTATATATTTGTGCGGTTGTTCCTACAATACCAGCACTAGTGCTTACACTATCATTTACTTTATCAAATACACTTCGTGTAGGGTCTTTATTAAGTGCTTTAAGTTGTGCGGCTTGTCCAGCAATTTCTTTGGCACGGTCAACGGAATCATTCAATGATTCATTAAAGTTATTGATTCTTTCTGCGTAACTCATTTATATAGTTATTATTTATTTTTTTTTGTTAGTTATTCTTTCTATTAACGTTATGTGTTTTTTAGACATTTTGTGTTTTCTTAAACTATCTACACGACAAGATACACCACATTCACATTCAACTAATTTAGCATATTTAGACATATCTCTTGTTAAATATTTTATTCTTGCTTTTTCTTTATCTTCTAATATTTTCTCTGGTGTTCTGTTAGCATAAGATATACGGTTATATTCAGATGACGTTTTTCTTCCATATGCTTTACATTTGTTAATACATTCAAAATTGTCAATATAATATTGTTCTCGTTTATGTAATTCAGTAGAGTTAGAACAAGGATATTCTTCAACTAACTCAATTTTAATACTTTCTACATCCATTATCATAGTCATACATTCATTTTTCGGTAACTTATGTTTATCTCTACGTTTTCGTAAAAGTTGAACAGTAGAACCGTAATAAGTTAAATTGTTTTTATCAGTTATTTTGTAAATTTTGGCTTGTGTGTAATCTGGCATTTTTTATATGTTATGAAGGGCAAATCTTTAAATCAATTTTTTTCTTCTTTTTCTTCTTCAACTGGTTTCTCTTCTGTGTCGTGTGCTTCATTATTTTCAAAGTCATCGTATATCTTATCAGTAAAATTTCTATATACACGCATTTTCCTTAAATCAATTGTCATAAAATCATAACGACCACCTTTTGCTTCGTCCCATAATTCCATAAACTTTCCTTCACTACCTCCACAGACTGTAGACAGTTCTTCGGCGTATTGCTTTATATTTTTTTCAGAATGTTTACCAAGGAAAGCAACATATGAGGCATTGACTCTGAGGGTTGGTAATAATGATTTGTAATATTGGATGAACCAACAACAACTTATCTGACCCTCTGCCGCTATCCCAGCTCCGTGCCTATACGTAGATATAAAACTATTTAAGAATCTGGCTTCTTTGCTAATGTGATTATTTGCCATATTTGCCATTCCTAGGATATCGTCAAAAATTATCATATACTTTTCTTTACTGTCACCGTCTCTAATAACTTCAAGTATTCTTTGTAATGTTTCGTTAGAGTATGATTCAAAAACTTCAAGTATCATATCGTCTTCTACTAACTTCAATAATATTGGATCGTTAGTTGCTGTGGGTGAGAATATAATTATGTTTTCGTCAAATATAGGTTTTAACATTTCAACTAAATTAAACATTAAGGTAGACTTACCAGCAGCAACAGCACCAATACCTACAAATGTGCTAGGAAATTGAAATGGGCCCAACTCTTCCGTGTTATACCTTGATTCATCTATCTCAACTGGTTTTATCTCAAATGGGTTTTTATGTGGCATTATATATAATTTACTCAAATATAATATTTATCGACCCTTGACTATCCAAAGTTTCTTGTAGTTCATTTGTAGATTTTCTTAAATATATTAGTTTGCGTCTGTTAGTTATCATACTTCTGGTTGTTAGTAGATTATTATTTACCAAGTCATATTCTTTACCAAGTCTGAATAACTGTTGATTTAATTTATTATTTAATTTAGAAGTATGATTCTTTATCTCAATCATTTCGTCTAACATGTCGTTTAACAAATCTAACAAAGTATGTAAATGTGTTGTATTTTTCATTTTAATATCTAACTATTTAATATATAATATAATGTCCGATAATACGAAACAAAAAAAAGCAAGAACTTTGAGTCCAGAACAATTAGAGAAAATGAAGTTAGCAAGAACAGCAAAAGCACAAGAACGCCGAGAAACAAAAGCAAAAGAAAAAGAATTACAATCACAAGCAATTGACCAACAGAAAGAAAGAATTGAATTATTGAAACTAACTAAAAGAAAAAAAGCAGAAATAAAAAGAAGGTTAGCAGAAGTTAAAAGAGGCAATGCGGATATTAAGGAAGTTGAAGAAATCATTGACCAATATGATACCAATGAATCTTCACCACTCAAAGAAGAAATGGAAGCACAAGAAGTTGAGTCAGAACCACTTCCGGAGGTGCCAGAACCAGAAGTGCCAGAGAAAACAGAAGAAGAACAAGAACAAGAAATAGAATCAATTAAGTTAAAAATACAAGAAATAAAAAAAGAACAAGAACCAATAATTATAGCAGACCCCATTGTAGAATACGAAAAGCATTTTAAAGAAACCGCAGAAGCTATTATGAATGATTTACCAAAAGAAAGCAAAGAATTATTTGAAGAACAATTACATCACTTTAATCCGAAGTTAGATATTGAAGAAAATATTAAAAATATGATTTTAAAAATCAATAGCAGAGTTAGTGAAAAAGTAAAACTTGTAGAAAAGGTTTTGGAAACTGTGGAAAAATGTGAAGCAGAAGAACTAACAGCAAACACTAACGAAATGACTGATATTAAAAAAGGATTTGTAAAACAAAAATTATCTCAATTGTATTCTTTGCGGTAGTATTCTAAAATATTTATATTTATTTATATTATTATATTATGTCTTTAACATTTTTTTATAGTTATACGCTTAATGATTTATGTAAATTACATAACGATGTATATCAACATCAATCTAAAGCTTCCAAAAGTATATTCCGATCAACTGTTTTGAGGTTAGAGAAACTTTACGGTAATAAAATTGAGAAGTTAGATATGGTTTTTGGAAAGGATGTTACAAACCTTTACAATAAATTAAATGAAACTGACTACTCAGAGAATACCAAACTGCAAACTATATCAACAGTAATAAAGATTCTTAAAATGTGTGATGCCCCACTAACATTAATTAACAGTTATATTAAGTTTCATAAGGGAAAATCTGGTGAAGTAGCTGAATTAAAAAAGATAGAGATACAAAGTGAAAACAGTATAGTAAATGATTATATGGATTTGCGGGAACAATACATATGTTCCATTGATTATTATTTAGAACCCGAAAGAACCTATAATGAATTTTTAAGATTTATGATACTTGGTTTTTTCTTACTACAACCACCGACTAGAAGTTTTAATTACATTAACTGTAAGTTATTTGCTAAATCAGAGATACCCGACGATACAACCCACAACTATTGTTTGTTTAGTAAGGATACATTTACTTTTGTTTATAATAACAATCGCAAGAACTCAGTATTACCACAGAGATTAAACCCCGTTGTTGATTTAGACTTACAGAGAATACTGTTACACTATATAGAACATTACTATATAGATAATGGCAATAGATGGTTTTTAAAGAATTATAATGGAAAAGAAATTAGTGCTAGGGTTATTGATAATAGTGTAAAAGAAGTTAGTGAACTTATTTTTGAAAAGGTAATTACAGTAGATGACATAAGGGCATCATACTTTCGCCACATTTTTAAGACTGATAAAACGTTGTTAGACAATTTAGAAATTATAAATATGTTAGGATTAACTAATCTTCCAAACTATCTCACATAAAAAAATATATATTTAATACTATATAATGGAACAACAATCAATAATTGTCAATTTTAATCCTAACTTCGCCAATGGCAGTGCTAGTGACTTTACCCAACCCTTTAACAAACAATTACAGATAGAAGCAAACTCCGAAGTTGCTTTATATCAAGGTAATTTACAAAGAAAAACAATTGTTGTGCCACAGTCAGAACAAATAGAAATTGATTTTACAGAACAGTTACCGAGTAGTCAAGCACGTGTAGAAGCATCTGCGGGTGGTAATTTCACTAGAATTATTGGTTTAAGAGATAAGCAAGAAAATCTAAAGTTTACTATTCCAAAAGGCAATTATACCCAATCGGAATTGATAGAAGAAGTAAGAACTAAAATGAGTAATGTGATAATACAGCAAAGAAGGGATTATTACAATGATGGGGCACCCATTGGTTTAGAAGTAAATAATGATTTACTATATGAAGCCATAGGACAGAATGACGAAGACGGAGTTTTCATTGGTCTTGCCCCACTTAATAGATTGAACGCTTTAAATTATGTTAGCACTGCTAATATAGGAACTGAGGTTGTTCAAAGTGGTTCGGAAACTAACCCACTTAATAGAATTACTAAACCAACTTCTACTTCCGATACTTGGAATCAGTTTATATCGCCAGGCTTTCCTTTAAATCCACTCAGTGCAATTCAAAGTTCTAGTATTATAAAGCAAGAAGACCAACAAAATGTTTTCTTTTATGATGTTGAATTTGAAAGGAAAATAGATACTAACCAAAGAATGTATGTGGGTTTCTTGAATAACGCAATGACTTCTAACTTATGGGCAAGTCCAACTATACCAGTTGTTAAGGGAGCGTCACCCGACTTTTTAACAATTACCGACGGTTTACCAACTGCTTTCTTTGGTATTCATCACCAGTTTGAGACTGATTCTTCCAATAATTCAGTGTTTACCACTTCAATTTATATAAACAGAGAACTAGACATACAAAGTAGTATTACTGATGATTTTAATGAATTTAAAACAGAATATTCAAAGACTAAGTTATCCGATCCGGACAATCACGGTTTTGATTTTATGAATAATGGTTCTACAAGAGTTTATAAATATCAGTCAGTATCTAACGAAGATATATCAACGGGTGAAAGTAAGACTTTTGGTGTTAGAGTATACAGCGTAAGTGAGAAGGTTGGAGATAATACAAGCACTGAGACACAAGAAAGTAGAAAGTATTTCTTTCAAGTGTTAGGGAAAGACCAAGACGGAGAGACTGGATTTTACAGTGGGGTAGATAATGTTGTTTTTGATAGTAAAAACTTTAATATTTCACTGCCTCAAGATGTAGTAGAAGACGCATGTTTTACTCGCAACTTTCTCAGTTATAGGGATGGTGTAGAATTACAAGATTTAGGGTTAGAGCCATATATCTTTTTCAGAAATTGTGAATTGGGAACAATGGTGTTTAATCCTCGTGGCACTTATATCAAATCAAGTTTTGACTCTGGTTCAAACCCTATGATTAATACCCCGATAGTTAGATATCAATTAAACTATCCAAAAGATAGTGTGTTGAAGTTAGTGTTAGGTGGTGGTAAGTCATATTCTTCTATACTCAATAAAGCAAAAAAGAATGAAGTAGGCACAAGTTATGACCCTAACTTATACCCACAGCACCGTGGCCCAAGTGCTGGTGTTAATGCTTTATACAGTGATAATCAGAGATATAACTTTGAGATATTATCACTACCCATAAGGACATTTAATTCTACTAAGACTGTTAAGAATGTTAGTGGTAATGAAAGAAGTATTTTACATTCTACGGAAACTTTCATTGAAGGTGAAGTTACTGAACTAACCAATGCTTTAATCAATAAGAATATTATACCTTCTACATTAAAATACATATCATTAAAGAATTCCGCACCACTCAGACTAAATGATATTGAAGTTAGAGTGACTAGGGCAGATACTAATGAGATAGCAGATGAAATTACTGATTGTTCATTTGAAATGTTAGTTAGACATCCAAAATAGAAATTGTAAATATATTTTATTAAAAAAAAAATATCCAAGTATTATATAACAAAATGAGCACGACTGATATTGACCAATATTTCAAATTAGGTTTAGACTCTACTAATAATGCCGGTGAACAAGCTGGACTTATAAATACTATTAGAACCCCCACGGATACTGCTTCTGCCCAGTTATCTAGGGTCACATTCAAAGTGCCTAAAATCGGTATGTTAACTGGTGATTCGCATATTAATCTTAAATTCACTGGTGCTGACGCTAACAAATATAATCTTAATTTAGTTAACGGTGCCCTTGGATGTATTAGACGTTTTAGAATTCTTATTGGAAATAAAGTTTTAACTGATTTAGAAGAACCAGCACTTTTAGAAAATAACAAAATGTATTCCAATGATACTTTAACCCACTTAAATGACTTTGAAAAGAATTTTATTGGTAATGATTTGAGTTTTGTTACTGATGAAGACAATGGCAATTTTCAGTTAGCACCTAATGGAAATATTGAAGTGTCTAACACTGGAAACCCCAAGGCATCCAAAATGGTTATTGAGGGTGCCAAATGTAAAACTTATGGTATTCCATTAAGAAAACTTGGTGCTTCCTTTTTAGAAACTGCTAGTTTACCCGTGTTTTTGTTAGGTTCCAGAGAAATGATAATTGAAATTACTTTCCACAATGATGCCAGAGAATATGCCGTTTTACCTTCGGGTGCTATTGCCAAAGATAGTGTATCTGTAGACATAAACAATGTTGAGTTAGTTTCTACCCACGTCATGTTAGACGACGAGACTGAATCGGAACAGATCGCTAATTTAAGAGATTCTCCGGCACAGTATCCTTTAACCGATACTTATGTGATTAGAGGTGTTTTACCAGCGGGTGCTGACGCAACAGCGGCAACAAACCTTTACAGACTCAATATCCAGAACAGAGAAGTTCACCGCATTCTTATGGCAACTAAAAGACTTGTTGGAACCAATGTTGAATTCCTTGCCAATCAAGTTGCGGAAGGTTGCGGTGATGAATCTTTACAGGTTAAGGCAAATGGATTAAATGTGTTTGATAGACCAGTGACCAACAGTGCCACTATCTATCAGTTACTTAACTATTACAACGGTGGGCCATCTCTTAAAGTTCCTTTCCAAGTATTCAACGGCACTTTGTATTCAATGACTGAGCTTAACGCTGACGTTGATTACTCGGACTTACAGGGGGCAATGCACTATGTGGGATTAGACTTTAAGAATGGAAATGCGGGTATTCAAGGTAGTGGCACCGTAATGACTTCTGCCCTAGAAATTGACTACACTAACACACCTAATACTGGTGGCAGTGGCAAACAGACTGAACAGCACGATATGTTATTTTATGTTAGTATCTCAAAAATGCTAAGCATCGGTGCTTCCAGTATCGTTGTTTCTTTCTAAATTTTATTTTATTTTTTTAATTATATATAATGCCATCATTGCCAATTATTAGGAATGACGCTAAACGCAAGTTAGTTTCTTATGCCACACAACCCGTAACCCCTTATACTGACCAAGAAGTAAACCCCGCTATTAATGGTGCTATAACAGATTTTTTAGGAACTTTAGAAGTAAATGAAAGAAAGAGACTTACTGGAAATGTGATGATAGACACCAAAGAAACTAATATTATAAATTTAAATATTGATAATACTACTAACAACCAAGATTTAGAACTTGTTGTTAGTTATTCTACTAAAAATGATAGTGGGAATGCTACCGTTGAATATAACACCACCGCAATTCGGGGATTACATTTTCACCAGCAATACCCCACCAAAAATAGATATGTTATGGTAGAAGCAAAGGGAACTAATTTACAAAGCAATGTTGTGTTAGACGGTAATTTAAGGTTATCTAAATATACACAATTTAATACTTCTTCACAAGTTAGAGATAAAATAAATAGAAATACATTGGCTATTAATGATAGGGCAGTAAATGACTACTATGAAGACGTTGCCTTATTTCAATTTGAAAACGTTCAGTTAAGCACTATGACTGCTTCTATGTCTGAATTGCCTTCTAGTAATGGGACTCATATTGTGGGGAATGGGGATATGGTTGTGCCAAGTTTCTTTACTAACTTTCCATATATAGATAGTAAGGTTGTTTTAGTTAGTGATAATGGTGATACTAACTTAATGGAAATTCAAGGTATATCTTCTAATGGTTCTTATCATTTTGATTTGATTAATTTAAATGGCACCAGTAATACTGTTGCGTCTACACACGAATATAGGTGTGTCAATCGTATTATAGGTAATGCCACGGGGAATGTGACGTGTTCTTCTTCTACGACTGGTGAAATGCTAAATTATATGGGTTCATTAAATGGTATAAGTGACCAGTGTATATTTGCTTCTAATGTTCACCAAACAACATATGTCAAAGCTTTACATTATAGCGGCAATATAGATGATCGTGGAGCATTATTGAAGTTAGTCAAGTTTGTTGCGGGTCAACCGTTGGTTTTATATAAGCATAAGTTGATAGATGAACAAGTAAATATAAATTTAGAGATTTTTCAATTTAATGTAGACCCAAGTGAAATAATATGTGTAACCATACAACACGCTGGTGTTCACCCTTCACTAAACTTTGTAAATAAGGTAGACGTTAAGTTAGATTTAGTTTCACATAGTGACGTTATAAATTTTCTTTGAATAACATAAATGCCCAAAAAAACCAAACAACCAAGTAAACTGACTCGTGCTTTGATGGAACAAAAGAAAGTAAAAGTAGATAAGAAAGATAATAAAGAAATAAAAAGAAAA
>JAAHTG010001331.1_pt1 | contig 17018 bp, 16 predicted proteins | sample 6116081 | NCBI WGS metagenome assembly JAAHTG01 (sample SAMN13939989, study PRJNA603662) | sponge metagenome | isolation source: marine sponge | host: Mycale hentscheli | place: New Zealand | collected 2005 | reverse complement strand
TAAGGTCGCACTTCGACCAACACTTGATAAACCCAATTCAAAAGCAATCTTTATCTCTACGCCACGGGGGCGCAACAATTGGTTCGCTGAGTTCTTTGACAGAGGATTTAGCGATGAGTTTCAAGAGTGGATTTCTATTAAAGCAACTTATCGAGATAACCCGCGTATGGCTCAATCAGATATTGATGAAGCACGTAAGTCTATGTCGGAGGCCGAGTTTAAACAAGAGTACGAGGCTGACTTCAATACCTTTGAAGGTCAGGTATGGCCATTCGACCATGAGTTATGTACAGGCAACTTCGAGGGTTTAGATTTATCACAAATGGACGTGTTCGCAGGCCTTGACGTTGGTTATCGTGACCCTACAGCCTTCTGCGTAATCGCATATGACTGGGACGAAGAAAAGTACTATCTGATAGATGAGTATCTCGACGCAGAGAAAACTACGGAACAGCACGCCATGGAGATAAGTCGTATGATTGATAAATGGGATATCGATTATATCTATATTGACTCTGCAGCACAGCAAACACGTTTCGACTTTGCACAGCAGTACGATATCAGTACCATTAATGCGAAAAAGTCAGTACTAGATGGCATTAGTCATGTATCTGCAATTGTAGATAATAATAGATTAATGGTTGATCAGAAGTGTTTAGAAACGCTAGCTGCCCTTGATCAGTATCAATGGGATCCAAACCCAAACCTGGCAAAAGAAAAGCCAAAACATAATAGAGCATCGCATATGGCCGACGCCTTGCGGTATGCTTTATATTCATTTCAAACAAGTAACAGCGGGTTCTAGTGATACCTATTGAAAAATAGTATTTGACAATATACCTGCCACACGATATAATTCTGGTATTGAAAAATGGAATTGAAAAGAGATCGAATAAAATACATTCGCGACAGAGCTAAATCAAAGTATAACAAAGGTTCAGAGTGTCGAATTTGTGGAGATACTAAGCAATTAGATTTCCACCATTTTTATAGTCTCAGTCCGCTTTTAGCGAAGTGGTTGAAAGAAAAAGAAAAGGTAAGACCAGAGCACTATACGAATGAGTACATAGTTATCTGGAGAGATGAGTTTATAGAAGATATGAGTAAAGAGCTGTATGAAGACACTGTTACTCTCTGTCATTCCCATCACTTACTCTTACATTCCCTTTATGGTAGAAATCCAAGTTTAGGTACTGCTAAAAAGCAAATGAACTGGGTTGAGATTCAACGAGAAAAACATGGCATGGTATAACCCATTTAGTAATAAAGCAGTTGACCAGGATGAGCTTTACGAAAAGCTTAATCCGGCACAGCCTTATTACGATAATAAAATAGAAGCATCTCGTGAACCTATTTATAACTATGAACGGGCATACGAAGAATTAGAAATTGTCAACCGAGCAGTGAATATGCTAGTTGATGATTGTGCAGAAATTCCTGCAACTGTAGGCGATGCAACTAAAGGTAACAGCGTGGTGAAAGGAATCAAACGCTCACGCGTAGAATTGCTTTTAAACGTAGAACCAAACCCTTTCCAAGATATTAATACATTCCGTAGAAACCTGATCATTGATATGATTATTGACGGTAATATCTTTATTTATTTTGATGGCGTACATATGTACCACTTGCCAGCAGACGATATGATTATCCATGCGAGTGATACTACCTATGTAGAAAAATATACTTATAAAGAGCGTATTACTTATTCTCCTAGTGAAATCATTCACATTAAAGAGAACTCTTTCTATTCCATCTATCGTGGTGTTCCACGTTTAAGTCCTGCACTACGCACTATTCAACTTATGATGTCTATGCGTAAATTTCAGGATAACTTCTTTAAGAATGGTGCAGTACCAGGATTGGTTCTTAAAAGTCCTAATACTTTATCAGAGAAAATTAAAGAGCGTATGCTTGTGTCTTGGGCGGCGCGTTATAAGCCAGATGCTGGTGGTCGTAGACCTCTTATTCCTGATGGCGGTATTGAAGTAGACAAGATTTCAAATGTAAACTTCAAGGAGCTTGACTTTCAAGCTGCTATCTCAGAAAACGAGAAAATTATTTTAAAAGCTATTGGAATTCCACCTATTTTGTTGGACTCTGGTAACAATGCAAATATTCGTCCAAACATGAGATTGTACTACTTAGAGACTGTACTTCCTATTGTACGGAAGATTAACTTTGCAATGGAAAGATTCTTTGGTTTCGTAGTAAAAGAAGATGTTACTGACATTCCGGCTCTTCAGCCAGAATTAGCAGACCAAGCTTCTTACTTTGCCTCCTTAGTTAATACCGGCATTATGACACCAAACGAAGCTCGAAAGATTCTAGGCTATGATGAAATAGAAGGCCATAGTGATTTAAGAGTACCAGCCAATATCGCAGGTAGTGCCGGAAACCCTAGTGAGGGTGGCAGACCAAAAGATACAGCTTCAAATTCAGGAGATTCAAATGTCTAATGTTAGACAACGTAAAAAAACGTTACATGATTTAGCAATGTACTTTGCAGAGAAGGGTAAAGTCCTTACTCAAGCAGAGTATATCAAAGCAGAAGATAAGCCAGTTACTTTTTGGGGTATTCGTAATGTGTTTCGTAACTACTCTCGTATGACCGAAATGTTAAAAGCTAACGAACCCGATCTTTATGCTTTAATAGGTAAGAAAGAGGAGCCTAAGCCAGTTGCGCCCAAACCTGCACCTGTAGTAGAGGCTGCTCCTAAGCCCCAACCAAAGCCTGCACCAGTGGCTGCGGTTAAGCCTGCACCAGCAGTAAAAGTGGAAAAGTAAGATGGATAAAATTTTTAATCTTACGTCTACCTTTAAGTCCCTAGAGGGCGAAGATGGTTCTGTCATGATTCGTGGAATGGCCAGCACAGCTGACTTTGATCGCGCGGGTGACTCTATCTCAGCCGAGGCTTGGACAAAAGGCGGATTGAAAAACTTTGAAAAGAATCCTATTATTCTTTTCAATCATGACTATGATCGACCTATCGGTCGTGCTACCGGGATGAAAGCTGGTCCCAATGGTCTGGAGTTAGAATGCAAAATCAGTAAAAATGCCCCTGGCAATGTTGCTGAGCTTGTTAAAGACGGTGTTCTTGGAGCCTTTTCTGTCGGTTTCAGAGTCAAGGACGCTGATTATATTAAAGAAACCGATGGACTTATGATTAAGGATGCTGAGTTGTTTGAGGTTTCGGTTGTTTCCGTTCCTTGTAACCAAGCAGCTACTTTTTCGCTATCGAAATCTTTCGACTCTATTGCAGAGTACGAAGAATTCAAAAAAACTTTCACTAATCGTGTGGATCTAGCCGGTCAGTCTCTGGCTAAAGACGAAGTTAATACTTCTAGCGTAGCTAGTGACGCACCGCAAAGCGTAGAGAAATCTACAGATCAGGAGATCAAAATGGATAACCAAAACATCGACTTGGAAGCTTTTGCTAAAAAAGTAGCTGAAGATACTGCTGCCAAAATCGCAATGAAGCAAGCCGAGCAAAAAGCAGCCGAGAAAGCCGAAATGGAAAAAGCGCAAGCTGAAGCCCAAGCTCTCGAAGCTCAAGACATCCGCGTTAAGACTGGCATTCAGACTGGCGTAGAAGCCCTTATGGCAGACGTATCAGCACAACTTGCTGCTAAAGATGCTAAGATTGACGAAGTAATCGCTAAGTTTTCTAAAGACCTCGAAGAGAAGTCTGGCGAAATCGAAGCAATGCGTAACAGCAAGCGCGTATTCGGCGACCGTAAAGAGCAAGGCGACATTTCTAAGTGGGGCCAAGACTTCATGCACGCTAGCCTGCTCGGTACTATGACCGGCAAAGGCATGAATACCGATTTCGCTCGTAGCGTAATGGAAAAAGCTGGTATTGACTATGCTACCAACGCTGGCGACATTGACCAGGAAGTTTCTCGTATGATCGAGAAAGAAATTACTTTGAATCTGCGTACAGCTGGTCTGTTCCGCGAAATCAAAGTGAACGGTGCTGCGACTGTATTGCCAATTCAACCAGATGTTGAAGCCGCAACTTTCCAGACTGGTGCTGCTACTGGCGGTAACCTGAACACTGTTGGCGACACAGGCTTTAAAGTATCTCAGGTAGTTCTGAATGCTTACCGTCTGATCAGCCAGACTTTCATGGACAACCATGTTGACGAAGAAGTACTTGTTAACCTGATGCCTATGCTTATCGACTCTGTTGCTCGTGCTCACGCTCGTGCTGTTGATAACGCTATCATCAATGGTTCTGGTTCAATCACTGGTCTTGACGGCTACGCAACTGCAACTGCTGGTACTTTGAGCATCGGTGGCGGTGACGTACTGACTGCAGCTAAGTTGCTTGCTGCTCGTAAGGACATGGGCAAGTATGGTATCAACCCATCTGACGTAGCTTATGTTGTTTCACAGGCTCGTTACTACGAACTGATCGAAGATGCCGGCTTTGCTGACATTACCGATGTAGGTTCTGATATTGCTACCAAGCTTACTGGTGCTATCGGTGGCGTATACGGCTCACCTGTTATCGTTTCTGACAGCTTCGGCGCAGAAGCAGCAGGCGTTCCAGCTGCCTTCGCAGTTAACCTTCGCAACTATGTTATCCCACGTCTTCGTGGTGTATCGGTTGAGCAGGATTACGAAGTTGGTAACCAGCGTCGCGTTATCGTTGCAACTCAATCACTCGGTTTTGAAGAGTTGGTTGCAGACGCAGCAGGTAATCGTTCAGCTGTTAAGATCGACCTCGCAGCTTAATAAAAGCGTAACAAACTTAGGGGGTTCGCCCCCTAAGTTTTTACTAATGGACTTATAGAATATGACAAATTTAGTTACAATTGAAGAGTATAAAGAAGCCGAGGGAATTGTTTCTCCTAAGGATGATTTACGCTTAAACAATTTAGTTCCTTCTGTGAGTCAATTAGTAAAAACTTATTGCGGAAATAGCATAGTAGATTACTATGTATCAAATAAAACAGAAACAATTAATGTATCTTGGGATACTAATATCGTACAACTTACAGAAAGCCCTGTAGTTACTATATTTTCTGTAGAAGAACGCTCGTCTTATGATTCAGCCTACGAAATACTTACTACTAATAACTATGATTACTACTTAGATGAAGCTACAGACTCTCTAATCCGCACTAATGGTAGTGGCTATAAAAATTGGCGTAAAGGCCCAGGATCTGTACGTGTCACTTATCAGGCAGGCTACGAAGAATGCCCAGCAGACTTAAAACTCGCAGTAATAGATTTGATTACCTACTATTTGAAGGATGAGCACAAAGAGCGTAAAACTCTTGCAGGCGCAACTGTAACAAACCAGACGTCTAGTTCTCAAACAAACAACGTAGCGTTTCCAGATCATATTAAGCGCGTATTAGACTTATATAAGAATTTCTAATGGCCGTATCTAATACCAGGACTCTTTTGAAAGAGATGGTAAAATCTTTAAACGACAGCTATGTTAGGGGATTAATAGATGACCAGAAACAAATAGTAACACTAGAAAAAGCTAATATAATAGAGGCTTGGAAAGAGGGTTACAATAATCTCTTAAATAAGCATAAAGATAAAGACTTTCCAGAAATTAAACATCAAGAATGGGAAGAGGGGGTCACAAAGGCCTGGAGCTCTATTAGACAGTCTATCACTACTAATAAAGGAACTCTAATACAATACACCCCAAATACTATAGTATTTACTGAAGGTAAGAAAACTAAAAGTATATACGATGGTATAAAAAGTTATTCAGTATTGTTTATACAAGATAAGTTAAAAGACTACAAGCTAACAAATGCTAGAGATGAAAAAGCTAATAACCCAGGCATGTCCTTTTCTGGAGCTGCAGGGTACTCAGATATAGGGCAGATTAAGAAAGGAACACATAGATTGCACCAAGGCAGTACATCCGTAGGTGCAGCACGGTTAGCTCTTTCTATGAAGTGGTTAGCTAAAACTAGATTCTTTAAAGATTTTACATCTTCTAAAGAAGCTAAGAGGCTAGAAGATAAGTACGGCGACATCTTAGCAATGTTTGAAACAAAAGGTACTAAGAAACGCGGCTTGAAATTATCTCCAAATGAGGATATATCTATATCTATAGATGCATCAAGCCAGAACTATCCAGGATCTGAAGCAACTGACTGGACTAAAATACAAGCGGATCTAACCAAACAATTAATGAAGTGGGCTAAAAATGCGGAGCTATCAGGGAAGAAGGGTAGTATAAGTATTAAAGATAATGCAGTTAATATAGCTGAACATGTTGTAATAGCAGAGTTAAGTAAAGTTAAAAATGCAAAAGTAGCTAAAAAAACTAAGGGAAGTAGCAGGAAAGCTAAGAAAGTCACGTATGAAAGCAAGGGAAAGAATCCGAAAACATCCAAAAATGCAAAAGCCAGTACGCGTAAACCTCGTGCTAGGATTAACAAAGGTGTTTCGGCGCAGCCACTTGCTTTAATAGGTTTAATAAACAAGCAGCTGCCTGAACAGGTTGCTGCAAATATGGGTTCTCCCTATTTGAACTTTAGAACAGGTCGATTCGCAGAAAGTGTAAGGGTTGTAGATGCTGTAAAAACCAGACAAGGCTACCCTAGTTTTGGTTATACATACCAGAAAGGACCTTATCAAACATTTGAACCTGGATATGCTCAAGGTGATATTAACAGAGACCCAAGAAAAATAATAGATAAGTCTATTAGAGAGATAGCAGCTGAGTTCGCTATCGGACGATTCTACACTAGGAGATTATAATGGCAGAAAGAACTTACACTACACGCAGGTTAGCCATTGTAGAGGCTTTGGTAGATGTTTTAAAGGGAATTAACGGCACTGGAAACTACAGAACAAATTTATTTTTAAATGTAAGTCCTCGCCTTAAATTCTGGGACGAAGTAGAGGAATTTCCAGCCGTACACTTAAATGCAGGATCTGAAACTAGAGAGTATCAGGCAGGTGGCTACAAAGATAGATTCCTTACTGTATCTGTTCGTTGCTATGTTAATGAAGAAGATGCAGTAAACGCATTGGAAAGTTTACTTGAAGATGTAGAGACAGTTATTGAGGAGAACTCAAGATTATCTTATAAAGATAAAAACGGAGATACTCAATATACTCAACAAATCACACTCATTAGTATAGATACTGATGAAGGTGTACTAGAACCTTTCGGAGTTGGTGAAATGCAACTAGAGGTTCGATACTAGAAAATACAGGCACGAACAAAAGTTCACGTCCTTGTCTTTTCAAGATACATAGGAGATAAACTATGGCAGATACATTATATTTCAGCAGAGACACGAAAGTCTATATTCAAAAGGGTTCCGACGTATGGGAAATGCCCGTTCTTGATGGATTTTCTTTCTCACAAGCAACAAATGCAACAGAGATTACATTGAATGAAATGTCTGATGCTTCAGGCGTTAGCCGCCGCGCACGTCAAATGTTTACTGATTCTTACGCACCTGCAGAGTGGAGCTTCTCTACTTATGCGCGTCCTTTCGTTTCAGCGGGCACTGGTGCTGGCGCAGCAGATGATGCAGCAGAGCATCACGCAGTAGAAGAAGTTTTGTGGGCTATGATGGTAGGCGATGGTGCGTATGCATCTAATGCCTTTACCGGAGTTACTCCAAGTCTTACTAATTCTGTAATTGATTTTGACGCATCTAATAAAGTTACTCTCGGTACTTGCGATATCTTTTTCGTAATGGGCGGAGCAGGTGGCGGAACTAAGACTGTCTATAAGATTGAAGGCTGCTGTGTAAACGAAGCTAGTCTAGACTTTGATATTGATGGTATTGCTACTATTAATTGGTCTGGTTTTGGTAAAATCATTACTGAAGATTCCGAGCCTACCGCTACCGTTTATGAAGCAGTTACTTCTACCAGCAACTTTATTCGTAATCGTCTGACAAACTTGTCTGTTACTCATGCTGTAGCAGCTCCGTTTGTAGGCTCTTATGATTTAGTACTTACTGGCGGAAATATCACTATCTCTAACGGAATCACCTTCTTGACTCCAGAGACACTTGGTGTTGTAAACCAGCCTTTGGGTCACGTTACAGGCACTCGCTCTGTATCAGGTAACTTTACCTGCTACTTGAATGCCGAAACTGATTCAAGTGCAGACTTGTTTGAAGCTTTAATCGAATCTACTGATACTATTACTCATGACTTCGGTCTTACTTTTAAAGTAGGAGGCACTACTGGAACTCCACGGATTGAGCTTGCAATGGCAAAATGCCACTTGGAAGTACCAACCCACTCAATTGATGATGTAATCTCTATTGAGACCAACTTCCACGCACTGCCGAGTACCATTAGCGAAACCGATGAACTTGTAATTACTTATGTAGGCGCTTAAATTGACTAAAGGGGCTCCGGCCCCTTTTTTCATCCCCAACTAAAAAATAGTTCTTGACTTTTTTCCTCCCTTCTTATATACTACTCGTATAAAATAATTTAACACCCAAGGATACTAACAAATGAGCGATACCGCAATTTCTTTAGCGAGTCTTATGACTCCTAGCAAGACCGTAACAATTGATTACCCTGGATTCGCAGGGATGACTGTAGACCTATGCTATCTAGCACGTGAAGAACTTGTTAAACTGCGTAAGAAAACAGTAACAACAAAATTTGATAAGAAAACCCGTCAGCCCATGGAAATTCTTGATGAAGACAAATTCTTATCTGAGTATGTAAAAGCAGTTATTAAAGGCTGGTCTGGTCTTAAATATCTTTACCTAGAAGAGCTTCTGTTGGTAGATGTATCTGCACTGGACTCCGATGACACTCTTACATTCACCCAAGAGAACGCAGAACTATTAATGCGAAACTCAACTGAGTTTGATACTTGGGTTACAGAAACTGTAAGTGATCTTGAAAATTTTACTGGGCGCAAGTAGTAGAAATACAAAGGCTACTTGAGCGTTTTGTAAAGCAAGATACCCAAATAAGCATGGATAAGTACTTACTTATCTGTGAACAGTTAGGTCAAGAGCCGGACCCAGACAAAATGCCACTAGATACCTCTGATTTTCCAGAGGAAGTTCAAGTGGCATTTTTTGTATTTAATATGCTATCAGATGTTTTCGAGGGTATGTCTGGTAGTTATATGGGTAAGAACTGGGTAGACTGTGAGTTCATCTGCAAAGCCCATAATATAGATAATGTAAAAACAGTACTATATTTTGCAAAGTTGTACGAAAGAATACTGATGAACCATAGAGCTGACGAAGCTAATAAAAAGCAGAAAGCTAACGAAAGAAAGGCGAAAGCAGGCGGTGGACAGAACTACACCCATAATGTAAAAGGCTAATGTCAAAGAATAAAATAGAGATAGATGTAAAAGTAGACGACAATGGTACTACTGCCAAACTCGCGCTAGACTCTAAAAAAGCGGCAGCGGGGTTAGATGGCGTATCTAAAGGCGCCGGTACAGCTGATCGTAATATGAAAGGAGCTGCACAAGCTTCTTCTAATAGTACTAAAAACTTCTCTAAAATGGCACAAGGTATGGGAGGCTTGGTAGGCGTATATGCCACTGTAGCTGCTCAGGCGTTCGCTGTTACTGCAGCTTTTGACTTTCTTAAACGGTCTATGGACTTTAAGAATCTAATCGAAGGTCAAAAGGCTCTAGGTTCTATAACCGGTGTAGCCTATAAAACAATTTCAAATTCGTTAGTAGAAGCTACTAACGGTCAGTTAAAATACGCAGAAGCTGCAAAAGCTGCAGCTATAGGTACTGCATCTGGTATCAGCCCTACTCAGCTTGCACGACTTGGTTCTGCTGCTAAAAATGCTTCTATTGCACTCGGTCGTGATCTTGGAGACTCCTTTGACCGACTTATTCGTGGTGTAACAAAAGCAGAGCCAGAACTACTTGACGAATTGGGTATCATCCTTCGACTTGAGAATGCTACTAATAAGTATGGTTTAAAAATCGGCAAAGCAGCAAAAGATCTAAATGAGTTCGAAAGAAGCCAAGCCGTAGCAAATGAAGTACTGGAGCAGTCAGAGCGAAAATTTGGTGCTATGGAAAAGATGATGGATCCTACAGCTCATTCGCTTAATCAATTTGCAAAAGCCTTTGACGATGTTGTAAATCAGGTAAAAATGGGCATTGCTGGACCTTTGGCAGGTATAGCAACGTTTCTTAGCGAGAATATTTATGCCCTTATAGGTTCTCTTAGTCTATTCGCTGCAAGTATATTAAAACAAATTCTTCCTAGTATGTCAGCTTGGAAAGCTTCAAGTATGGAAGCTGCTGTAGCAGCTAAACAATCTCAAGTAGCTATTAGGGAAGAGATAGATAAAACTAGATTAGCTTATATTGCTTTACAAAAAGCGCAAACTACTGGCGTAAGTAAGATGAGCACAGAAAGTCTTAGCGATATGAAAGGTACTAAGACAGGCACAGGCGCAGTAGATTTCTTAAGAGGCTCTACGGACTCGAAAGCTGCTCAAAATGCTGCGAATAAAGCACTGAATACCGCAGAAACTCAGCTAGCAGATAGTGCAAAAAAGAGAACTGGCATACTAAAGCATATGAATGCTGCCCAAGTAGCGGATTTACGAGCTAGCTATAATGCCCGAGCTGCTATTATTAAGAAGGGTGAGGCGCAGTTTAAATTATCTATTACTGGAATGAAACTGAGCTGGAAAAGCTTCGTATTATCTATAAAAGCGGGTGCAGCAACTATTAAAGTAGCCTTTGCTAGTATTGGAGCAGCTGCAGCAACTTTAGGTCGTATACTAAGTAAAGCTTTCTTCTGGCTTTCTATGATTGCAATTGCTTATGATGTTTTTAAAATGGCAAAAGATTACTTTTTCCCTGTATCTGAAGCCACACAAAAACTGAACAAAGATACTGAAGCTCTTACTGACAAGTATAAGACTCTATCAGAAGAGATTGGTCGTACTAACGCTGTAATGAACGAATATAACACTTTAACTACTAAAGAGCGAATAGTAGCTAGAGGTAATCAAGCGGCTAGCTTAGATATTGAAGCCCTCGTAAAAGATATTAATAGTTTAGATAAAAGCGCAGAAAAGTATGAAGAACTAAAAGCTCAGTTACTTACTACTACTAAACAAGCTATTCAAGTAGATGCCTCCTTCAAAGTACTGTATGATACCGTAAAGAACGGCACCAAAATTAGCGATGATCAAGCCAAGAGTTTGTTAAATACAAGTAATCATTTACAGTCTCAAAAAGTAGTGTTAGAGCAATTAACAGCTACTAGCCAGGCAACTGATGCAGAGTTCGTTAAGTTGGTAGGAACGTTTAGTAAACCGTTCGGAACTGCTTTATTATCTTCTTTACAAAAAGAAATACTTAATACATCAGTTGCTATGCAAGCTACGGGCGAAGAGTTGTTTAAACTACGTCAACAACAAAATGTATTTGAAGGTACAGAGAAAGATGCTGCAGCACTGGCAACTGCTATAAAAGAGGCGGAGGAAAGTCTGGGCGGCTACTCTGATAAGATACAGCTTCTTGGCAAATTCCAACAAGGTTTAGTTGATAAACAAGTGCAGATTAATAAGTTATTGAATGATCAATCTAATGCAGCAACAGAAGCAGCCAAGCAAAGAACTGTAGGTATTACCTATGATCAGAAGACTAAAAATCTAGCTGCTGACGCTTTAATACTTGCACAAAGCTCTAATGATGAAAAAGCAAAATTAATACTTTTACAGACAAAAGAAAGTGTGTTGCTGGAAAAGCAAGCAGATGCTAATAAGAGTTTAACTTCTGATGAAGAACAACAGCTAGCAGTATTACAGTTACAAATAACAGAGCAGAAAAATGCTTATGATATAGCTGAAGCTCAGAGAAAAGTAGGAGAAGCTCAAAATAACATAGCACAAGGTACTCTTACTTTACAGCATCAATTAAACTTAGCAATGGAAAAGAGACTAGCTCTTTCAAATGCTGTAACAGAAGCAGAACGAAAGTTAGCTTTTATAAAAGCTGGAGGCACAGGAACTTATGGATTTGCACGAGCTACCGAAGGAGCCTTTGCTGAGCGTAGCATATTAAATAAGAAAAGAGCTGAAGCTGCTGCTGATGTTACTAGTACTCAAGGCACTTATGAAACTCAGAAAAAGTGATTTCAAGCAAATGAAATAGATTTAGCCGCAATGACTCAAGCAACTCAGCAAAAAGACGCTGCAGCAGCTAGAATGGCTTCTATTAATCAAGAAATTACTTTATTCGAGAGAAGAGCAGAGTCTGTTTTGTTGAATTCTCAAGCAGAAACAGAGCTTTTAAGAGCCACTTATGAGGGTATATCTTTAAACCCAGCAGTAACTGAGTTTAATAAGCAAATAGTAGACTTAAAAAGTAAGGGTATAGAGCTTAGTAGAGTCCAGCAAGAAAGTTTATATGCTGAAATCGAAGCGCAGACCGTGTTGCAGCAGTCTATGCAAATGAAACAGGAACTATTCAGCTCCCTTACCAGCAATATTACTAGTGCTTTTACTTCTATTGTCGATGGCACTAAGTCCGCTAAACAAGCTTTTGGTGATATGGCAATAGCTATATTAGCTGATATTACCAGAATGGTAATACAGATGATGATTATGCGAGTCTTGATGAGCGCCTTTGGACCTTCGTTCGGCGGATCTGATGCAGGTATGACTGACTTTGCAGCAATGAATAACTTCAGTAATGTAGCTAGGTATGGAGGAGTTTTTGCAGACGGAGCAAAAGTACCTGGATATGCAGTAGGTGGTATTGCTTCAGGCCCACAAGCAGGCTACCCCGTAGCACTACACGGAACTGAGGCGGTAGTACCGCTTCCTAATGGGCGCTCAATTCCTGTAGAAATGTCGGGAACTAATCAAAATAATAACGTAGTTGTAAATGTCAGTATAGATGACAAAGGTAACAGCACGAGCAATACTCAATCACAGAGCAGTATGGATGCTGGAAAGCTTGGTAGCGCAGTAGCTAAAGCTGTTCAAGAGGAACTACAGAATCAGAAACGCTCTGGCGGTATTCTGAACCCATATGGAGCTGCATAATGGCTATTGGATTTAACATAGGTGGAGTATATGGACAAATTATTCCAGATAAAAACTTACAACAGCAAACCATGCCAAGACTACGAAAGATGTCTTTTGGTGACGGATATGAGCAGCGTATAAAAGATGGAATAAATAATATTGTAAAAACATTTGCTATATCTATTAATAATAGAGAGAAGGCAGAAATTGACGATATTATAGCATTCTTGGATGTAAAAGGTGGCGTTGTATCTTTTGACTTTACTTACCCAGATAGTAATGGGGTGGGATCAGAGACAACTATTAAAGTAGTATGTGAAGAGTACACTTTAACTTATTCAAATGATGAATTTTATGGATGTACAGCATCCTTTAGACAGGTATACGAACCATGAGCAATAACGATATAATTACAACAGACTTACAGAGTCTAGAGGTAGACTCTGGTCTAGTTGAGTTATTCGAGTTAGAGTTATCTGCGGAGACGACTTTATACTTTCATCCAGGAGTAGATGAGAATTTATCTTCTATCGAGTTTGATGGTAATACATATGTACCCCTTCCTCTAGAATTAACAGGGATAGAGACAGCTTCAGACGGCGCTTCAAATAGACCTGCCGTAACTATTGCTAACGTAACCAATATATTTAAGTCCGCTCTAGAGGGAGAGAATTTTTCTTTCGAAGACTTAATAGGTAAGAGAATTACTCGTAGACAGACCTTAGAAAAATATTTACTAAATGCTTCTTTCGAGTTTCCGAAAAAAGTATATATACTGGATAGAATCGCTGCAGAAAATGCCCTATCAGTTACCTTTGAACTAGCAGCACCTTTTGATGTTTCTGGTGTTAGAATACCCAGCCGTGTCGTAGTAGGAAAATACTGTAGCTGGGTATATCAAGGAATGGATAGAACCCCTGTGAAAGGTGGTTGTAGGTGGAGAAAAACTAGTGTAATAAACTACGACGGCACCGACTATTCTGCGTATTTTGATATAGATGATAGACCTTTAGTACAATCTGGCAGTGTCACCCCTATTACATATTCTGCTCCTCATGCTATAGATGATATTGTCGTCTATAGTGGAAGATACTGGAGATCGGAAGCTGCAGATAACTCAGTAGTACCTTCAAGTACTTCGATCTTTTGGAAGGAAATATTTTTCTGGTCAAACTGGTCGAGCGGGCCTTCTTATTCCATTGGTCAATATGTAAGGCATGATGATCATATATGGAAATGTTTAATAGCTACGTCAAGTATAGAACCTGTTCCTAGTACTGTATATTGGAAACGAGTTGATTATTGTGGAAAAACCTTAAACAGCTGTAAGGTCAGGTTTCAATTCACCCCCACCGCCGAAGGTACTCCAGCGGTGGCTAATGATACTAGTAAAGTTTTACCTTTTGGAGCGTTCCCAGGCAGTGTTAAATTCTAACAATAATTTTCAAGAAATAGAACAGCACTTTGAATCTGTATACCCACGAGAAGGTTGCGGTGTTTTAACTGTTTGTAAGGGTAAGATGAGGTGGATACCTTGTACTAATATAGCAGAAGGAGAGGAAGACTTTGTACTAGACTCAACAGAGTACTTAAAAATAAAAAGAACTCAAGACATTATCGCAATAGTACATAGCCATCCTGATGCCTCATGTGAACCATCAGAATCTGATATAAATAATTGTAATGCTTTAGGAATACCTTATTATATATTTAGTTACCCTGAAATGGACTTACATATATTGCAGCCTCAAAAGAATTACCAGCCATTAATAGGTAGAGAGTATAAGTTCGGTGTTAGGGACTGTTTTGAAGCTGCTAGAGACTACTACACAACAGAAGTTAAGTTAGACATACCCACCAGAGAGCCTTTTGAGGATGATTGGTGGTTAAAAAATTTAGACTACTTTACAGAAGACTACATTAAAACATGGAATTTTCATAAAGTAGATACTCCTGAGAAGAATGATTTATTGATCTTTTCTGTAGACTCAGAGGTAGGTAATCATTGTGGGGTATTTCTTGGCAATGATATATTTTTCCATCATGCTACACAGCGGTTATCGTGTAGAGAAAATCTTTACCCTTTTTGGATAAAGTATTTAACAGGTATTTATAGATATGAAGCGTAAAATTTATTTAGAAGGAGAGCTTGGGGATAAGTTTGGTAAAGAGCTTTCTGCTGACGTATCTTCAGTAAAAGAAGCATTAAAACTAATAGATGCTAATTTTCCTGGATTTAAACAGTATTTAGTAGACTCTCATGATAAAGGTGTGGGGTTCTTAATAGATATTGAGGATAAAAGTATAGAAACAGAAGAAGATTTTATACTGCCTTTAAACGAGGGAGATATAACAATACAAGTAGCTCCAGCAGGTTCCAAAAGTGGTCTAGGGAAAATATTAGCAGCTATTGCCATTATAGCAGTAGTCTACTTTAGTGGAGGTTTTACAGCAATAGGAAACGTGATGGCTGGAGGTTCGATGTCAGTAGGGGCAGTAGCCGGTATGGTAGGTTTCTCTATTGGCATGAGTCTTGCCATGGCAGGTTTGCAACAATTGTTAGCACCCGACCCCTCCGTTGATGAGCAGTCTCCTCAATCGTACATGTTTAACGGATCTGAACAGAATATAATTGAAGGAGATCCCGTGCCTATACTATATGGAGAACTTAGAGTACCTGGTAGACCTATAGGTTTCGGTATTTTAAATGGGGCTAACTCTTTTAGCACAGCTACAGGCGGAAGGTTTAACCTTTTCCCAGGTTGGGGCGGAAATATTAATTTTAACTTCTTCTAGTCGGAACTACAATAGTTCATTAATAAGGAATCAAAATGTCAAGTAAATCAATAAGTGCCAGGGACCAAAGAATAGCTACTGAAAATTCTCTAGCTAGTAGCAGTGGTGCTCAAAGAGAGCAGACCGTATCTATTACAGATCTTATTTCAGAAGGTGAAATTGAGGGTCTGGTTAATAACGAAGCCTCTATATATTTAAATAACGAAAGAGCTGTAGAGTTAAGTAACTCTTCTTCTTTTAACAAAGGTGACGTTATCGAAGGCGCTAGTGTTACGGTAAATAATAGCGCAACAACTGTATCTATAAATAAGGCTTTAGATGCTAGTCTTATTCCTGCTAGTCATTTTAGATGGATGACGCTTAGGAACGTATATAGCTCTACAGTTACTTTAGGCTCTGTCGGGGCTTCTCCCTTTGACTTAGTTGTGCCAAAAGTCTCTATAACTACTGCGACAGCCTTTTTTGTACCTGAAATGCCTTCAAAAATTAAGGACTCGGCAAGATTAGTAGTAAATAGTACTGGTGAGTATATTATCGGTACAATAGAGGTACTTAGTACAACACAGGCAGATTTTACAACCGCTTCGATTAGCGGCACAGAGTTATCTACATTTTTAGAAGCAGCAGCAGGTGAGACAATCAGTATTAACATAGATGGACATCTTCAGATGAACTCCATCCAAGTTAATGGCTCTACTACCACAGGTAACCTTGCAACAGCAAGTATATATCCTAGCGGTACTTATTCTTTTGATATAAGTAGTCCTACATCTTATTTTGGTTATAGTGCAGAGACGGTACCAAACTCTAAATTTCAAGGTTTAACTTCTCAATTTAGAACTGGTACACCTAATCAACTACCTATGCTTGATTTCGGGGGCATAAGTGCAACGACTGCTAGTAATGGCGTTAATTATGATTTGACCTTTTCAGATTCTTTGTCTGAAAATCCCTCTACTCCGGCTCTTCAGCCAGTTACTTTAACTGCGTCTACCGATTTCAATCTTAGTCCAGCTAAAATTAAAGAAGTCGACGAAGTACGATTATTATTCGCGTATAATAGTATGATAGGCATAAATGAAGAGAACGGAAATAAATCAGCTGCTGGTGCAGTATATAAAATAGAGGCAAAAATATATAGAAGTATAACAGATGTAAGCACTGTAACTCTTGTGGAAAGACGTATTCATACAACTGAAAGCAGCACTCCAGTTACTTT
>JAAHTG010001327.1_pt1 | contig 17045 bp, 18 predicted proteins | sample 6116081 | NCBI WGS metagenome assembly JAAHTG01 (sample SAMN13939989, study PRJNA603662) | sponge metagenome | isolation source: marine sponge | host: Mycale hentscheli | place: New Zealand | collected 2005 | reverse complement strand
ATTTTCAACAAGCAACTGGTTTGTTTTATTGCTTGCCCTTTTTTTATCATGATTACTCATTTTTATTTTTTCCTTAATATATCATTTAATTCGCGATTGATTTTATCCGCTTTTGTGAAAATGTTTGGTTCTCTATAATTTTTGCCTTCTTGCAAATTCATGAACGCATTTGGGGTTGATGGGTCGGATACAAAATCGAAGCAGATAAGCTGAAAATCGTCCTCTACTATGACGTTTCCGTCCATGCTTTCTTTTACGGATCCAAGACCACGAGAAGAAATTCCTAGCTGACATCCACTCTCAACCAACGATCTCAAGATTTGGCCAGATGGGGTACCAAGAACCTTGACGGTACCCATAACTTTAGGCCCATCAGCCCAGATATTGGTAACCATATGGGAAGCATTTTTTAAATTAATTACAGAATCGTCTGGGTGGTCCAATTCTCCGAGTGCCCTACGCTCATTTACGAGCTTTTTGTATGTTTCCATCTCTCTCATTAGAACTTTGTGAGGATATACACGACCATTACCATTTTGGGTATCAGCCTGTTGCATTAGACCAGTAAGGTACATTGCACCATTGTCTTTCATATCTCTCTTTTCCCCTTCTGTGAGAAGATCTTGGCATACGCCACCCTCACATAAAGCGAAATATTCTCTTAATAAAACTTTTGACATTTGTTATCCCTCTTAAAGTAGTCAACAACCGCTTTTACAGCGTCTTACGCCTCTTAGCATCCATCTTCTAAACATATCTATTTTCCTTTTATATCGAGCTTTAGGCCCGAATCAGCAAAAATCATATTTAATACATATGATGTTCCAGAACTTATGCAACCGCAAATAAAAAAGTTTGCAACTGTAAGCTCAAATATAAATAGTTCTGTGAATGGATTAATGCCACATAAAAATACGCCCACCCAAAAGCCAACACACATAGGGCAAGTCCAAAAGTATCCTCGTGGGCGGATTCTATTAAATACCCTTCCATAGCAAAGCAATTGCGTCATTCCGTATGACGCTAAAATAAAATAAAGAAGGGGCACTATTTTTTCTCTTTATTTTCGAGCATATAGCTCATCCAATAGGCATTATGGTTATATCCGGGCTTAATGGATCCTTTTTCTGTTGCTTGGGGCACTTCGCCAAGCTCTGTAGAATCTTCTTGAGTTGGTTCTGTGAAATACATATCTAACATTTCCTCATAATCATCAATATAGTCGTAATAAGGACGCTCTTCTTTTAGGAATTTGTAAATACCGTAAATAGCATAGTCTATTGAGTTGGTACCTTCGTCAATAGGCTTTGGAATCTGACCTTCGATTGAGCCGTATACACTGCCGCCTCTGACAGACTCGAAGTCTACGACTCCTTTCCTCTTAAGAAACTCAAAGAGTCTATTTTGCGCATGGTATACCATCTCTGAGAAGTCATTCTTGGCAAATGTAGCGATTTTGCTGGCCTTGGGAAAGACAACAATATCCATCTCTTCATGATCAAAGATCATTATGTTGCCATCGAGCGTTTTTCTGGCTTGAAGCTCTAGTGTGATTGTTTTTTCAACATCTCCCTCTACTATCTTAAGTGCGATGGGCATTACTGTAGCTCCTTGACCAAATTCTGTATTCTAAGGACATCATGCACCAAACGATTATCTACTTTACGCTCGGCTGTGGTCTTAAGAATCTCAAGAACTTGCTCAGTTTTCAAAGTCATCTCTCTATCCGACTTGATTTCTGGATATTCTAGAGACTCGTTAACTTTTTGAAACAATCGAGGAATTTCTTCGCTTAAGAAAGCTTTTAACTCTAAACCATTGTCTGAAAAAGATGTTACATACCTGTTCAATAAACTTTTCTGCTCCTCTAATAGAGATTCAGAGTATTTTTCGTTGAATTTTCCAACAAAAGTCTTATAAGTTAGGTTATCGATAGGCTTCATTAAGTCTTTTTCTGATTTTGCCTCGCATGTCATGGCTTCAATCATTTGCTTTTCGAGCAATACTCGGCTTTTTGTTTTAGTTTTTGGGTGAAAAATCTGAAAAACAGTTGCCAAAGACTTATAATTGGGAACAAAAGTGTTAAAAGCATCTACATCAATTTGTTTATTGATTGTATCTACTAGTTTTGTTTGTTCGGCAAAAAGTTGCCTGTGATTAATAGCCATCTTTTGTGTTCGAGCTTGAAAAATTATCTTTTCAGCAGTATAATGATCCACTTCTTTGGTCTCAAGAACTGCCTTATATAAATCAAGATCTTTTGCTAAAAGAGTGTTTCCTTTGAAATTTTCTTTTACAATCTTAATTATTGAGGATTTTCTCTTCTTATCGCCCTCTACCATTGCCTTCGTAAGTTCTCTAATGATTACTTCATATAGAAAAGCTGTATTACGCTTTTTGTTGTGTTTCATTTTCATCTGTCTGAATCTCCGCTTTTTCCAAGTCTGTTATTAATTTCTTAACCGTAGCATTTGCTTCGAACAAGATTTGTTCTTCCTTGTTATAAGTAGTCTGCTTTAGCTCATAAATACTTCCTCTAGAAAATGTCTTTAAAGTGTCCATCCCTGTAGGGATTCCAGTTTGGGTCTGGGGAGGTATAGCTGCAGCGATGGCGTTCTTTCTAGACCCTGCGGATCTTCTTCTATCTCCGCCGCGTAAGCTTGAAGAAACATATTTTTTACCCTTCGCTCTCTTAGTTTGAGAGTTGGCTGTTGTTCTCCTGTTTCTATCATCTCGCTTGGCTGGTGCGGCCAGTAAAGGCCCGTCATCAGCAGGGGAATCATCCTCCAAATCAATATCTACATCCACGTCATCATCACCGCCAACATCTAGATCATCTTCAATGTCGGTATCGGGTGCATCAACGTCCAAGCCGCTTTCAGAATCTCCGCCAAAACTACCGGCTGCCTGCTCTCCTGCGGCCTCCGCTGCAGCACTTAACTCTGCTTCGTACTTACGGTCTGAATACATTTCACGCTGGTTTCGCACAAACTCTTCTTCAGATAAGTTAAATATGTTTTGAGCGATCCACCTTCTTGAGAAAAAGTTTTCTGTTGCGCCGCCAGCGATGTCAAACTTGGTTTTCCAGTGTTCTAGTTCCTGTAATTCGGCAATCTTTGATGGATTGTTTAGCCTTAATCGGAAACTAACGAGGTCATCGCCTTTGAATCCCAAGGTATATAAGTGAACAATACCGATTTTTTCCAGCTCGGATATAACAGCTCTCTGTAGCCTTTGAATTGTTCTAGCGAAACGAACATCCTTTTGGGCCAAAGATGTTTTATCTTCTGAAGCTTCATCGCCACTGGATAAGTAAGGAGCGGGAATCTTTAGTGCTGCGAACATTTTGTCTCTTAAATACTTTACATCATCGATATCGCCTGTAAATTGACCACCAGCTAGAGTTTCAATCTTTGATGATTCACCGCCACGGATGGGAATAAAGTAATCTTCTTCGACCGACAATGGATTGTATCTTAAATCAACACGGCCTGTATTAGCATCGACTACTTGGTTTCTTTTCATCGAAGTGATTGTCTTTTGAACGAATTGCTCGACATCGTTCGGGGCGATGTTGCCTACATCAATGTAAAACACTCTTCTTTCTGATGATCTAACGATTCGGTATGCCATCATTGCGTCTTCCATCAATACGAGCTGTCTCCAGATTCTACGTCCGGGGTCAAGAACAGAAGTTCCATATGGCGTATATTTGTCATTACCTAGAATTCTAAAATGAGCTACTTGCCAGTTTTCAAAGGTCATACCAGCAGAGTTCCACTGATATTGAACATAATTTGGATTGGTGGGGTCTTCGCCTTCCATACGCTCCACTTCTCTCAATGGTACTGGTATTACAGACTTTACTCCGAAACGGTCGTCAATGTCCATATAAAGGATAAAGTCTCCAAACTTACACATAGAGCGACACCATCCAAATAGGTTGTGGTCGATGTTTAAAACATTTTCATATAGCGACTGCAAGACCGCCTTGATTTCTTCATTTGGACAATCAATGTGCATCATGGGAGAAAGAGCAGAGTGAGTCGTCATTTCATCCGCATAGATGTCTAAGGCAGAAGCAATTTCCGGCATATATTCCATTTGTTCGTAGTCGATATATCTCTCGGCTCTGTTTTGTTGAGCCATTATTTTTGAGTTCATTACATCAAAGGGAGAATATTCAGCCTTCTTGAACTGTTGCCCGCTAGCGGATTTGAAATCTGTAGAGTACTTATCTAGGGCTGTTCGACGAATCTTGCGATTCATCTGAGTTCTCCAGTTTACGATTGGTCCGGAGAATAATCTAGTTAATCTTCTATATAATTCAGATTGTGGGTTGTTTGGGTTCTTTTTATTATCAGCCATTTTCTATCCTTTAATGAGCCATGAGTATTTTTCATAATCTTGCTTTGCTTTAAACATTTTATCGTCTAGGGCTTCTTTTCTGTTATATCCCTGCATTCCGGGGATTGTGGTATTTACTTTTGTATCAACCTTTATGATTGAATTTAAACATGCTTTTTTGTAATCCGCCTCTCTTTGATTTACGGTGAGTGCTGTGTCTCTGACCCAACAGGCAATTGCTAATGCCATTGTTAAGTCATCGTTATATCCTCTCATCGCTTGAGGTTTGCCATTATGCCAAATAAAAGTTCGTAATTCATTCGAAAAACGAACCGAATATACCTTAATTAGTTTGTTTCTAATGAATTCTTCTAATTTTGCGACGATTAATGGTCTAGTTTTCGAAGATGTAGTAAATCCGGGGACTGCCGAGTTGTTTGATTCTGCTTGATACCCATCGATGAATTCGTGTGTACCCTTTACAGAATAATATATGTTGGGATATTGAAGATCGATCAGTTTTTCTAGGATTGATATTCCAATACCCACATTTTCCACAACCAATAGGCAGTTTCCAAACTCTTTGCCAGTTTGCATGAGGATGTTTGCATACATATCCAAGTTCGGCTTACCTTGATATTCTGCAACTATCTCCATAGTTTCCAATTTTATGATATGGAAGACAGAATAGTCGGCACCGTCGCCTCTGGCCACATCAGCAACAAGCAAATAAGTGCAATCTGCTTGGTATTGTTCCCAAATCCACAAGTTTCTATCAAACCCAGTCCTGTATTTGGGCTCACATACAATACTTTCTATCCAAGCGATGTCATCAGGGTGTATTACTGACTCTCCGGAAGTATTAAAGTTGCACTCAAGCTCTTGAGCGATTTCTCGCCTAGACATGTTTCTTGTCTCTTTCTCGAACCACTGCCGGTCTCTATCCGGATGAACATCCCAAGGGAGTTCGATTGGATGAAAGTCATTTGAGCCTTCTGCTGCTTCCGTATATGTTTTATGAAACCAGTTACCAACACCATTTGGTGTACTTAAGGCAATCACTCGCCCACCAGTAGAGATGGTAGGATATAAGCCGGCCCATAATTCATCTAAGTTCTCAACGTGTGCGGCCTCATCGATAACCAAAAGCGAAAGAGCTTCTGAACGACCTGCGTCACCAGAAGTCGAAGCTGCTTGAATTTGAGAACCGTTAGCTAACTCAAATGAAGACCTATTATCAATGGAAATCTCTGCAATAACAATCCACTCTGGCAAGTTTTTCATGATTGCTTTAACTTTTTTAACTAAGTTAGAAGCAGTTTTGAACTTTGTGGCCATAACAAGAATGTTCTTGTCTCTATGAAACAACATCAACCATACAACGTATGCTGCTGCGATTGTTGATATTCCTAACTGTCGAGCCTTCAATATTACATTAAAACGATAATCATTAAAGTCTTGTAGTAACTCTCCCTGATAAGGATAAGTCTTAAAAGGGATCAAGCCGTGAATTGGATGAGATATTCTTGCGTAGTTATCAATAAAGTAAACCGGGTCTTTGCCGCATTTCAATATTTCAGCTACTATCTCTTTTTTGGATAGTGTGTAAGACATTCAATCCTCTATTTGAAGGATCCTTCTTTCAAAAATTTCTGATATTTGACATCCATAGGGTTTGTAATGCCTTCTCCCAAAGTTTCGACACCAGTCATGCCGCCGATTTTATATAATTTGTGGCTAGTAACGAAGGTTCTAACTCTAGATGTATGTTGCACCAAGCATTTTGCTTCTCCTTCCGGAGTCAAAGACAAGCTGCTTCCCATGAGTACTTTAAATTCTTTCTTAAGAAAATCTGCAATTGCTTGCAAGCGTCTTTCGCATTCTTCTTCAAAGCCATTGGCATAGACATCTTTCAAAAAGATGTTGGCTTCGTAATTGATTTGAAGCATATCTCCAATAATTTTCACTCCGAAGCCATCGGATACGCGACTGTCAATAATCGGACAACCTTCCTCTCGGCTTAAGCCGATTTCTTTAGTGTCGCCAGTTACAAACTTCTCGCTATGTGCGCCGTCATAAGCGTTAGCTGCTGCCTGTTGGATTCCTTGGATAATTTCTAGTGTTGTAGCCATTTATTTTTCCTCTTCGGGTCGCCATCCGGTTTTCCACCGCGCCTCTCGGCCATCGACCCATTGTATGTAGCATTTAAAGCAACAATCAAACTTTGCCATGTATACGTCATCTCTTAATTCAAAAGAATAAGCTTGACAAACAGGACAATTTCTATTGTCATCTTTATTAAATAGTTTTTTAGAAATTAAAAAACCATCCATTTCAATTTTTTCATTTTTTTCTTCTTGCTTTTTTTCCTTTTCATACAAATCTTTGATCTGCTGTTGGTATTCCTTCTCCTTTTCGTCATCCCAATCAGCTTTCGGATGTTTTATGGCTTCTTTTCCGTACTTCTTGGAAATAGCTACTTCGTATCTAGCAATATCATTTAAATCTTTTTTCATTTGTTCACCGCATAAGTTATGCCGACAGTTGTGGCAACGCCGACCGCGAATCCCCCGATCACCCCCCACATTAAAGCATTGGTTCCCGGCTTCTTGGCTATAATTCTATTTAGTTGCTCAATCTCTTTATTCTTGACTTCAAGGGTTTTTTGGAAACCCTCCCTTTCGGTGTTTAAAGTAATATTAAGTTGAGATAAATCTAAATCGAATTGTTTTTGTTGTTTTTGCAGCTCAAACCCTAGCTTAAGCTCATATTCTTCTTTTAGGAACTTCCTATTGGCCATGATTTTAGCAGTTGCTGTCGGGTCAAACAGGGTGCCTGTAAAGGGTGCCTGCCTACCCTGCTGGATGAAAGTGAACTTACCATCGGAAGCTTCGGCGTTTTCACAGCAAATCAATATAAATACTAACAAATATAGTCTACTTAACATGGCTAAATCCAAATTGGTTTTCTATTTCTTCAGCCAGTTTTTCCGGCTTCTCTTTGAAGTCTTTTTCTATTCTTTCTATGTCTTCTTCTTTCGTTTTCTTAAGGCTGAATAATGCCTCGTCATACTTCCTAGTCAAATCTGCAACTTCCTTTTCGTACTTTGCAATCGACTCTTCTCGAAGCTTTAATTCTTTTTTATGAAGCCTCTCCATGGTTTCCAACTGCTCTTGGTAACTAACTGTCATTACTTCCATTGATTTTTTAAGTGCGCCATAATCATTCTTGGAAAGAAAAAAGAAAACAATAAAGGCTATCAGAGCTAATGTTTGCCAGTTTTTGGCTACAAAAGCTCCGATGGCCTTAAATGCTTCGCCTAAATCGACGTTGATCAATTTAGAGACCTTTCAACTTTACAATTGCATCAATAACAGATTGGCCGCCAATATAAAGCGCACTTAAAATAAGCCAGTCTCCACTATCAATTGTTGCATTGAACATTAATGCTGTTGCTGTTGCCCAGACAAGCAGCTTACGAGAAACTACCTTTTCTAAAGCTTTATCAACAGCACCTCTTGCTAATTCAGTCATCTTAATTCTCCTCTACTTCTGTAATATTAAAGCGATATTTCTTCCCTGTTGTCCGGTTGATTAGGAAAAGATCTTCAGAACCTTCTTGAATCGACCAATGGCCACTTGTTCCATCAACTTCATTTTGGCGGCCCGTGTTGTTTAGGTTCAAGTCACCAACCAGAAGATTTGGCATCTTGACAGAATCCCCCTCTGCCTTAATCCAAGTATCCCCAATGTACATCGAATTGTCAGATAAGAAAAGGTGTCGAATTTTATATTCTGCACTTCCTAAATCGTATGATTCACTCGAATCTGGAATAATGTGGCTTGTCATTGTTCCGCCCATATCTCCACTCGTCCCATTTGCACCTGCTGGGCCTGCTGGACCTGCTGGACCTTCGGCACCTTCGGCACCTGCTGGCCCTTGCAGACCTTGTTCTCCAACAAGTACAAAGTATACAGTGCAATCTCCTGATGTGACAGCTATTTCATCCATTGATACATTGTATACATCAAATTTATAATGATTATTTGTATCTAGGCTTGCCCCGACGATCTGATAAACGTTTCTATGGCCGGGGTGGGCATCAAGATTCAACCTTATTTGTCCAGACTCAGCATTTAAGTATTGATCTAAAAATTCTGATTGATCTGTGCCGTTTGCATCAGTCTTGTGAAACGTTATACTTGTAATAGCGTCGTATATGGCTTCTCCACTCCAAGAAAACTCACCGGCTTGTAGGGCAAGTCCAGTATTTTGACCGTCCCAAGCAAAGACACCAGATGAAGGCACTGCCTGTGGTGTGATAACGCTCACAGAGGGTGAATTACCGGGAAGAACAAGTGTATCGTGCTGATTAACACCATCTCCGGCATCTCCGTCAACAAGAATAGCTCCAGTTCGGGGCTTAATGTGGATTGTGAGAGCATCATCAGTCACAGTTTCTACATAAGCAGCTGTATAATCTCCCCAAGCATAGGTCGTTCCTTTGATTAAGTTTGCCGCTGAAAATGCCTGATGAAGAATCCAGCCATTACCGTCGTTGAACCATAATGAATATGGTTCTTCGGAATAAATAAAGAATCCTGTCTGAGATGGGCCTTTTTCAAACCCATCATTAAATACTGATGGGGGCTCATTCCCTATCTCCTCTGTGTCCTGATGACTGTTGAAAGTGGTATCTTGTGTTAATACTGACATTTTTTCTCCTTTTTCTTATGCATTAACGGATGCATAGCCGTCTTTTTTGTCAATTGTTATTTGCATATCAACACAGTCTTTCAACGTGTCAAGATGCGAGATTAATAAAACTGTTTTAAAATAATTTCTGATAATGGACAGAATGTCTACAAAACCTTGCATGTTTTCTTCATCGAGTGCAGTACCGGGCTCGTCAAGGACAAAGATGTCCCCCTTGGGTAAGCTAGAAACACTTAAGAGTGCAAGCCTGATGGCCATAGCAGAGATAGTCTTTTCTGCCCCAGAGCCCATTTCCAAGGGGCGAGGCTCATAAGAAGGGTGCTTAATAAAAATATCTAGTCTCTTGCCGTCATCTTCAAAAAATACCTCAAAATCAACAATATTTGACAGAATCTTTCCTATTTCCTCATTGATGACTGGTAACTTTTTGCGGATTACATCGAATGCGATGCCGTTGGGGTGCATACATTGCTTATATAAATCAAATGCTGAATACTCTTTCTGAAGAGCTTCGAAGGATGCTTTTTGCTCTTCAATAAAATTCACTTTTTCTTCATATGATCCCACTGACTTGTATAAGTTCAATATTTGGTTATTACACTTCTCACTTTTGATCTCATAGTTCTTGTGGTCATACTCCAAAGAAGCTAGCTTGGCGTTTAAGCTCTCCAAATTCTCAATAGCATCCTTGTTCGTCTCATACTCAGCAACCTTATCTTCCAGTCTTTCTATTTCAACAAGAAGAGTGGAAATACAAGCCTCGTTCTTATCAACTTTTAAATCCAAATTTGTAATATTGTTTGATAACCCATCTCTTTCAGCTAAGATCTTCTCATAAGCTTGAATTTTAGTTTCCACAAGCTTTGGGTCCATTGAATCAACTTGTTGGTCGATTAAATCGATACTGGACTGTAATGTGTGAATGCGCTTTTGGTTTTCTGGAATGTTGGCTTCGGCCACTAGAGCGTCTTTAATAAATTTGCATGTAGGGAAAGAGGTTCCACACGGAATTCCATCCAGTAGCTTTACTCTCTTTTCATTCCTACCTTTATCGTTATTTTCAGCCTTTAGTTTTCTCTGTAATTCCACGATGTCATTTCGCAGGTTTTCGATATTGTCTCGTTGGCCGTATAAAGTGTCTCTAGAATAAGTTTCCAAAAAGTCACAAATAGCTCTATATTCATTCTTTTTGGAATCTCGTTCACGCTTGTCTTCCTGAATTTGGTCTCTAGTACTAACCATCTGACTTTTCTTGTGGGTTAAGCTACCTCGTACCTTGACCACATCGATGACTTCTGCAGGAATTGACCCAATTTTTTCCTTAATTAATGCAATTTGCGATGCACAGTCTTGAGTGCCCTGCTTATACTCTTTGCATAATCTCTTCTTCTGCTTTAATTCTTCCTCTTTTTCGCTCAAATCCACTCTAAGCTCTAAGATCTCTTGATTAAAATCTCGATTTTCTAACTTTTTCTTTTCAATACTGATGTGTGCAGAGTCATCGCTTGCCAACTTATATTTACTGTCGAAGAACTTAAGATCCAAAAAGTTTGCTAAGATTTCTTTTCTCTTCGTAGACCCCTCTTTGATAAAAGAAAGGGAATCTAGCTGACTAGCCATCGAAGAATATAAGAAATCATCTAAATTCCCAAACACTTTACGAATGTTTTTGTCTGTTTCATTTCTGGTAGTTCCATTAAGACTTTCAAAATCATCTTCTATAGGGCAGTATACACTAAAGTCAGCATCTGTCTTAGCCTCGGTGGAGGTTTCTCCCTTCAGTTTTTTAATATATTTTGTAGCGGTTCTCTCGATTGTATAGTCTAGGTTTCCAATGGATATTGTAGCTTTTCCAAAGCATGCTTCCTTGTTCTGATTAATAACATTTAAGTTTTTTCTATCGTTTTTAGAAGTGGAGTTGAACATAGTGAAGAGGAGAGAATCAATGATGCTGGACTTACCAGAATAGTTCTTTCCAAAGATTCCCACAATTCCGTTTAAGTTGGCGAAATTAATAGAGTTAGATCCGCCATAATTAAACAGATTATCAAATTCTAAGGACTGAAGCTTCCAGTTTACATTTCGAGAAATCTCTTCGTTGTCTTCGGCAATTTTATTATATTTCGAATTCAGTGATAGTACACTGTCCATCAAGTCTGGCTCTACCTCATATTCTTTAAGATATTCCTTGATTAGTTTCTCTTGGATTTCCACGTCTCGTAGATCTTGGACTTCCAAGTCCCCTGTCATATTTTGAACGCTGCCTCTCTCCCCTTGAGACCTATTGAGGCGAGTGATTGCTACGGGCTTAAATCTTCTTTTGGCGATATCAGTTGCTCTACGCATTACGTCTAGAGGCAAATTATTGTGAGTCACTAGGCGCAGGCGGCATCCTTCCGGAACTTGTACCCCTTTTGGCATCTTTCCCTTGGGGGTTAGATTGATTGTAACAAATGGAATAGGGTTTTCCAAAACCACATGCTTGCAAGTAAAGTTTTCCTTATCTTTGATGTCCCAGACCAAATATCCTTTATCGTTTGTCTCTCCGTGGTTCTGCTGGACTGTTGATCCGCAGTAACGGATTCTCCCCTCTTCATCTAAGAGTTGATTTGTCTTATGAATATCTCCTAGGAAAGCGTAATCATGTCCTTCAAAGATTTCAATTGGGTGCTCACCATGAGTCATAACATATCCCGTGTCGGTCTTAACACCAGAGATAGAGCCATGATATAAAGCAATGTTCACCTTTTCTGGATCAGACGGAGAAACCCAATTATCCTCATCAAAAACTGAAAGGACATTTAGGGCAGCAAAGTTGTCCAATACTACTTCTCCTGAATCCTTAAGTAGATGCAGTCTTGGGTGTTCCAAGGCTTCTGCAATAGGAGTTAATGCGTCTTGCCTGCTTGAGTTCTTCAGGTTCCCATCATGATTTCCCAGAATAATATAGGTTGGTGCTATATCTGCCAAATTTCTAAAAAACTTAGTACACATCTCTACAAATTCTGGTGAAATCTGGGTCTTAGTGTGTGCAATATCTCCACAGTGGACGATATAATCCACATTCTCTTCTCTCAAAGTCTTATAGAGCTTTTCAAAAACAATTCCATACTCATAATGGAATTTTAGATTTTTAATATGGGTATCTGCAATGTGAGCAAACTTCAAAATAGATTCTCCTACTACTAAATGGCAGAAATTGCATTGATCAGGCTATCAAAGCTTTTCACAAATGCGGCATTCCGACTCAAAACTGAAACTTCTTTCTTGGACATGTCTCCAATATCCCTTTCATCCGGATATTTTATTTCTCTTACCTCTATTCCGTACTTTAAAAATAACTTTTTAATTGATTCAGACTTACTTCTTGCATCTGGATCAAGTGCCATCAGCACAGGAGTGTCGTTATTCACTATCTTTCTAAATAACTTGGAGTTTTCTCGTATTGTAGATCCTAAAATGGGAACTGCATTGTGAGCTTTGATTGCATCGAACACTCCTTCGACCACTGTAACCTCTTCTTGAAAGTCTACATATAATTCATTGAAAACTATGTTTCGAGAAACTGGCGGATTCATATATCTTCGATAATCATCCGAAAATGTTCTAGCGATAAAGTAATTCAAATCTCATGCCTTGTTAAAGGATGGTATAATAATTCTATTTTTAAATGGGCCTTCTGTAGTGTATCCCATTTTCCACTTGAGGACATCATATTTACCAATTCCTCTTTCGGATAAATATTTTAAGGCTCTCAAGTGAGATTTATTGTTGGACATTCTTGTCAAACTCTTAAACCCTTGAGGCATTTCCAGTACTTGCTCTCTCTGTTCTACCACCACTTCGACTTCGAACAGTCTATCAAATTCTCCTAAGTCTTCTCGGTGGCCACTAAGCTCCTTCCATTTCTCTTGTTGAGAAAAAGTCCCAAAACGACGAATTACGCGAAATAAATTCTTACCTCGCGCATCGCAAATCCAGCATTTATAAACATTCTTCTCAACATTGACAGAAAACTTATTTTTATGATGGCCACAATAAGGACACCCAAAAAGATGCTCCTCATTTGACTTAAAGCTTCGACCAAGAATGTTGTGAAGTATGGAAAGTTTCTCACTCATACTCTTACTATAACACACTATTTTCTACATGTCAAGGATTATTTTTGATCCTGCTTTTGCAACTACTACTGCATCAGCCATGTCGTAACAATATTTTTGCACGTTACCATATCTGGTATAATCAATTGGAAACTCTTTGGTTTCCAAAAAATGCTCCATCACCACTTCCTTCGCCTTCTTTCCTCTGGGTACTTTTATACCACACTTAGATCTTGCGGAGATTGGTGTAATGTATTGAGGCTCCAGCTCTAATAATTTGAAGCAAAGCCATGAAACTACGCCATTGAAGTTTTGCAGAATGGCCATAGTTTTAGCGGTTGAGCCGCCGCGCCTGAAGAACATCAAAGCTTGTTCGATGAAGATGTGTTCTATTTTAATTTCTTTTAAATTATTGTTTATGTAGTCTTCTACAGCCTGTGCTTTGTGCAAGAGGCCAGAGACCTTTCTTAAATCAATATAATCTGCCTTGACAACTTTGTCGTCTTTAAATAAGCAAACACCAATAATGCTGGTGCTCACATCTAATCCTAATATCATTAAATATCCAATTTTAATTTAAATGTTAAGTCTCTGTTCTGCGTTTTCTTGATTGGTGTGGCCATCGTAGCGATACCGATTAAGTTTTTGTCTTCGTCGTAAATTCCAATTTTGGAAATATAGGTAGTTTTTTCAAACTGAGCTGGCGGGTCTGCATATGATGCACTGACAATATTTTTTATTTCTAAGCCTGATGGCTCGTTGTATACATAAGACCCGGTGGTAGGTGTTGTTTTCTGCCCAAACTGAATATAAGTAGAATTATTAGAATGGTTCATTTCTCCCTTGTCAGCATGAGCAAACATCGTCAAGGTAGGTATTCTATTGATTCCATTCATTTTCATTGCATAACTAGACGAGGGGATTGGTCCGGATGGGATTCCATCGTTTGCGCCGACACCGAAGAACAACCATGAGGGCTCTCTAAGGTTTCCCGGATCATTTAAATAGTTTCGAGCTGTGCTATCTAGTTCCCAAGACCCAGTTAAAACCAAAAATCCCTGATCATAGAGGGCCACTCCTGCGCATGAGCCGGATCCCGTGCTTCCCTCTGGGCCGGTTTGCACCATTTCCCCATTACCTCTTTCGTCTTTGAGTGTCCCAATGAGAGTTCCAGAGATATAAAAATTTAATTCTAGGGATGTTGGCTTTAAAGAGCTGCCAAATAGAATTGAAGGTATAGATATCAAGTTAATTGGTTGCGTCGCTTTGTTACCAAAAGAAGAACTATATGCAAATTGAGAACTTTGAATCACATAATTATTTAATGTGTTTTTAAGTGCGTTGACTTCGGGTCGTGCTTGACCGAGCTGATAAAAGCTTCTTTTAATACTGGATGATAGGGGGTATGATCCGGATATCGTATCCCCATATAGAAAATCAGAATTAAAAGCAGTGGTTGAGACCGTCTTGGTACCCACAAGGCTTCCGTCTTTAGTTACGAAAGGGTAAATAAGCCCAGTGTCTGCCCTGTTTCTGTCTACGTTGATTTCGTAAAGGGATACAAATCCCGTAGGCACGTTCGGAACAGAACTAGTGAATTTACCCACTATGTGAGTTTGCTTGTTTCTGTAAACCTTAGCGTCATATATCTCAAATATCTGCTCTGGATTGGTTTCCAGAACATTATATAAAATATCTTTACTTTCAAATTTTTTAAAAGTCATAACACCTATAAGTAGTATACACTGTCTTTTTAACTATATTAGTAATCTAGTCTGACGCGCAAGGTTAGTTCGTTGGATGGATCTTTCTTGAGTGGCTCAGAAACCTTAGCGACAGCTAATAGCTCATTGTCTTCAGAATACAGACCAATTGTAGTAATAAATGAAGAAGGTGAATCAGTAGCACTATTTTTGACTCGGATCTTGCTTCCAGATAAGTATGTCGGATTCGAACTGTAATTAAATTCGTTTGATCCGGCTCTGCAGAAATAAATTGTAGAATTCAACTCTGTAGTATTATTGTAATCACAGTCTTGCCATCTATTTCGAATGCCGTCGCAGGATGATGAAATTTCAGAACCAGTAAGTACCGCGTCAATTGAAGACGTATCGTATGTTGCGGCTGGGGCACCGAAAGTTCCATCAAAAACAGATGCTGTAAGGACAGCAATACCAGCCTGATAATAAAGTAGACCCACTCCGGTTCCGGCGACAGCTGCTGAACTCGTATAAAGAACTGCGTATTCTCCAGCTGGCGAATTTGTCAAATATGTCGAAGCTGCACCGTGATCTTCAATAGTAAGTGCATCCGTAGGTGCGACTGGTGTGCCGCCAGTCAAGGCAGTTAAAGCAAACGAGCCTTTCTTAATTTCGTCTTTGGTAAGCAATCTTGAGAAATTAATAAACAAACATTCTTTTAGTTTATCTCCACCGGCAGCAAAATTGCCATCTCGGTCAAATTCTCGAATGTTTCCGGTTTCGTTATAACCGACAAGAACTTGCGCCATTTGATTGTATATGTTAATCTTTTTAGTATTTTGAACGCTCGCAGCGTCATTTAACGCAGAAGTGGAAGAATACCCAACCGTAAGATCAAAGATGTGGTTTGCTGAAGAACTTAAGTAGGGATAATCATAAACAGATTGAAACATGCCGTGGGCATAGTTCTTAATGTTTTCGTCTGAATAAGTTCCAGAAACGATTGTTCCTGTAAGGGGAATTGCTTCATGAAGCATCGTTCGCGTATTTGCAACGTCCTTGTCTAATACTAAAGTTTTAAATGTTGTGGCCATGTTTTGTTAATCCTATGTTTTTGACTTAAATTTCAATAATCTAACGGGAATGTCTATACTATTACCGGTAGTTAACCCAGTTACTCTGACTGTGGTATCAATGAAGTAATATGTTCTCTTATTGGGAGTTGCAACAGAGTCATTAACTTCTCCTCCCAAAGTGGTGAACAAATATGTACTTGATTGTAGATCAAGTGAAGAATTCAGTTGAAACTGCAATCTGCTACCTCTTGGGCCAGCTATTGGGCTTTGAGACGGAGATACCTCCCCTGAAAAATCTGTGATAAAATCTGCTGAAGATACCGAATATGACGCTACAGAATCATCGTCCACGAAAGAGGGAGTAGGTATTGTTCCGCTATCATCTGTCAAAGATATAAGCCGATTGTCCATTTGTATTTGGTACTGACTCTCATAAAGATCTGTCGGGATACTAGTGCTAGGCGAAATTGAAGTAGTATTCAAGCCCTGATCTAGCTCTATAGGGTTGTTTGAAGAACCCGGTGCCGAGGCATCCATATATGTTAAATCAAGGCCCGAAGTTTTGTTTAAGTTGTCTGCCGTCGATTCATCGGTCGCTGCTATGATCACACCGGCACCAAGAGGTGTGCCGGAATCTGTTAGAGGTATGCCTCCTCCGGAGCCTGCGCGTCCGGTCTGATTTAAAAGCATGGTAGGCAAATAAAGAATATTTGTCCTCGTGATTGTTATAAGTTTCGATCGCATGCTGGAAGTGTTATTTGTAAAGGCTTCGAGTACTGGTGTTTGTAGGATTTCCAAATCATAGAAAGCAGAACCTCTAAGATCTGTTCCATTATAATTTTCATAATCAATCTCATCGTCACCAAGTGCAAATTTGGTAATTTTAAAACTACCGTCGCCTCTTGCTAATCTTTCCCTTCCTGCGTCTGTTAATACAGCGTCTAAAATGATATCGCCGCTGTTATCTAAAAATGACATATTGAACCCTCTTAATGATTAAATAATTTTTTACATAATAAATAGTTTGAAAATATGTATTTTTCAAAAACATTTTAGTTTATTATTCTGCTTCTGCTCTCTCTACAACGTTTGCATTAAAGTTTAA
>JAAHTG010001322.1_pt1 | contig 17100 bp, 9 predicted proteins | sample 6116081 | NCBI WGS metagenome assembly JAAHTG01 (sample SAMN13939989, study PRJNA603662) | sponge metagenome | isolation source: marine sponge | host: Mycale hentscheli | place: New Zealand | collected 2005 | reverse complement strand
AGCCATTATATCGCTGTTATCAACGTTATTTAGGCCAATATATTCATCTGGTAATGTAACAGTGGATACAACTTGTGTTTCTTTAATTGATTTAGAAGATTTAACTAAACTCCCCAATTCTACAAATTTATCCGATGCTGCTTTTACTTGTCTAAATAAATTATATATAGTAGTTCCTCTAGCATCACACGCCCAACAATGCCAAGGATTTTTACCTTCACGATTTTCAGTTAAATTAACTTCTAATTTAGGTTTATGGTGATGACATAAAGGACAGTGGTAAGCATAGTTGTTTCGAGCAGTAGCTTTACCCGAACCCAATACTGAATTTACTAATGTAACTAATAACTGGTTTACCATTAAATTTTTCTTAAAGGTGCTTGTGCAAATTTTAAATAATTACCATTAAATATATAATCTAAATCAAGATCTACAGATAAAATAATTCTTGGTTTTATTCCTTTATGTTCTACTGAATGATAATAGTTACCACCGTCTTGAAAAGCAAGCCATTCTCCTTCTTCCCATGTTTTTGTTTCTTGTATTTTTAAATCAATATTAGGGTGTTGCTTTGTTATATAACATTTTTTATCAACATCAATCCCAATATGACATCTTAAAAAATTATTTGACCATCCCTTATGAGGTTCAATAATACTACCTGGGTCTAATTTAGATATAAAAGAATTTCTAATCCATCCTTCTTCCTCTCCTTGTTTAATAATTTTATTATATGTAGGAATAAAACCCTTTATTTCAGGTAATTTATTATTTATCTCAGATTTTGCTTCATCATCCTCTGTTAGTTCAACGTGCTCATGAGCAAATTTACTTAATGGGATTGCTTTCCAATCATTTTTGTATAATTCACCATCATATAACTCATTTGATACTTCATATTTAGGGTAATTATAAAATTCATGGGTTTTAATATAATCTAAAATTTCTTTTTGAATTGAAGAAAAATTTGATTTTATTTCTTGTAATATTTGAATTTGATCTGTTGGGTAAAATAGAGGTTCTGGGTAATTAAATGGTACTTCTAGTACATCTTCCCCTAAAAATTTACTAGGTGTAGCCTCTACTCCTAATACCTGTTTCCAATATCGAGCAGCAAGCTTAGCTCTAATAGCTGCTTTTTCTCCATACCCCCTTATACAAATAATATTAATATGTTGGTAAGTATCACATATCCAATAACCAATTGTAACTTGTGTAGAATAAAGTCGATATATATTAAAAGAATTAACTACATCTTCGTATTGACCTTCAACTAATTTAAAATCAATATCTTGTCTAACTAACCCATCTTCACCTTCAATAATTCTAATATCACCTTCATATTGAAGATCATTATCATCATCGTAAAAAGCATATCTAATATTTCCTTGGGGGATACCATTTTTTAACTTAATATGGTTAGATTGTACTTCCCATTCAAAAGGTGGATATGCATTTTTAGCAGCATATTTGTGTGCTGCTTCTCTTTGTTTAGAAACTAAATCTATGTTATTCATTTAAAACTATTTTGTATAACTTAATATACAAAATTATTTATGCGTATCCACGAAATCCTCGATTTCTACGTCTATTAAGTCTTTTGTAAAAAATTTACCTAAAATATTATCATTAAAAAATTCATCTGGTTTTTCTAATACTTGATATATCATTTGATATTTAATTTCAAAATATGTTAGGGATTTTTTATCAGGACACATTTTTAAAATTGTACGTTCAAATTCATCTTTTTTGCCTTCTAGTAATAATTGTTTAATATTTGATTGTGAGCCATAATATTTAAGCCAATCTGATTCTTTAACTACTAGTTTATATGAAGGTCGTCTACCAACTACCCCAGTTAGGGCTGCTAGTTCTTTTTTGCCTAGTTTTTTCTTTTGATTATGAAATAGTACTTTCTTCCCAATATATGACTTACCCGAAGGTTTATGTGTTGTCATGTAAACGAAACCGAATGTATTTTCTGGGAATTGAGTGATATCTCCTATTTCATGTTGTTTATAGGTCCAACTCATAATTTTATATTTAAATGGAATATAACTATTTTGTGATTATAAATATTAGGATATTGTTACTAATAACCTACATATATAGTTATCTATTTGTCTAATGATTGGAATATTTTATTACTATCAAATATTTCATTTAAATCATTATAAGGCAAATTGTGAATATTTTCAGATAAATTAAAAGGAGCATATGATGCCTCTCCATAATCCATTTCTTTTGTAAATGGGTTTGCTATAATATTATCATGTATTTTATAACCAAATATTTCAGGTTTAGTATTTATCCAACATACAGTAGATTTTAAATTTAATGCAGCCGCCATATGTTGAGCAAAACTATCTATTAATATTCTTTTATCTGCTAATTGTAATAATACTGCTATACTTCTAAACCCATCTAAAGCATGTAAAGTATCTGGGTAAGATTTTTGATCCTCTCTTTTTATGTGTATAATATTATGGGATTCTTTATATCTATTAATAATATCTATTATATTAGGGTCTGGTAGATCTCTTGTCCAGGCATATTGGTAACCTAAATTTGGGGGTCCACCTAAAGGGTGTATAGCTAATATAGGTTTATCTGTTGTATAATACGGTTTAAAATAATCTAACTCGGGTTGAGTTAGGTATATTTGTGGTTGTTCATTATTGTAATGTAAACCGTATAAATCACACCAAGTTTTAAATAAATGTATTGGTTTTTCTAAAATAAAATTTGATGTTCTATAAGGTTCATTTACAAAAATTTTACATTTTTTATCTTTAATGTATTTTAAATAAAAACCATTTGTATTATTAATATTATACACTTCATCAACATCGGGGTTATTTAAAAATACATCTTTAAATCCTGTAACCACTATTAGATGGGAATTTTTATAACGTTTTTTTATAACCTTTACCATTGCGGTAGCAGCAATTGACTTACCTAAGCCCCCTTCTATTTGAAATATTATATTCATTTATAACTTGATTTTAATGTAACTAATATATGTAAACAATTTAAGTACTCCTAATCTTTTTTAATTTTATGTGCCACTTACACTACTTGAATTCAGTGTTAGTGTATTATTATCCCAAGGAACACCATCTCTTTCTATTGGTATTTTTGATAATTTTACCGCAGCAGCCATAGAGGATGAATTTTGTGTTTCTATAGTTTCAACATCTACTAAATTATGAATCCAAGATAAAACATTACCTTCAGTTAAATTATCATAAGGTATAAAATTACTATCTTCTGAAGATCCCGTAATTTCTAATTGGATGGTTTGTCTTATATTAAGCCAAGCTCCTAATGTTGGTGGGGTAGGGGTTGGGGTATGTGTAGAATAAAATGCAGTTTCAATATTACAATCAATACTAGTTACTAATCCCGTAACCGGATGTCTTTTCATATTAATTATTTTCCAGGTATGTTCCATTATATTATTTTATTATAAATATTAATTTAAATTAAATTTTGTAATCTAATTTTTTTGCTACCCATATGTTATTAAATATAAGAGATTTGGGTGGTGCATCACTTATATTGTCTCCCCCTATAAATCCTTCTTTATTTATTTTAGGTAAATAGGATTTAATTAAATCCCTTACATCCTTATTATCATTATTATTAATAAATAAAAAATGTATATCACTAAATGAGTTAACAACTTTTAGAGGTTCATCTATTATTCGGTTTATATTATCAAAATGATAAGTATTAGAGTTAAATCCTATTTTAACATCCTGCCAAGATAAGTTATTTTCTATGTTAAATTTATTTTTTCCCCTTAAAGGATCTATAGAATATATATTACTAAATTGTTCACTACAACCAAAATAAAAAGTAAATTCGCCACAATTACTATACAATTCTACCATTTTAACATTTAAAGGTAAAAAATTTGATATGTGTTTTAACATTTCAGATATTCCAAAAAAATGTTCTTTATTAAATTTTTGTTTTCCAAATTTAGGTTTAGTTAAAACTACTTCTATATATTGATCTAATATATCACCTGGGTGTTTTATGTAGTGGGCTATTTTTTTGTTAATAACATTACCTTCATTATTAAAAGATAAACCTATTTCTCCTGCACCTTCTCTATATTCATTATAGTAAGTATCAGAATCAGCATCTTTAGTATCAACAGTGTCTGATTTTTGGCTAATAATACTTAATTTAGTAGTAAAAATATTATGGGTTTTATATAACTGTTCTAAATATACATCAGCTGCATATTTAATTGGGAGATAATTATCGGATAAATATTTTATTGTATTTTTTTTAACAGCATAAGCATGAGCACCATGATGGTTTGCATTAAATCTAGGTACTGTTAAATATTGACCTACATTCATACCCGTTTGGTGGGAGGTCTTTTTTCCTAGATGTATCATATCCCAATCATATTGTTTTATTTCATCATGAAAATGTTGATATTCTAAAGATAAATTAGAGTTTTGAATAAAATTAATATTAGGAACAACATCATCTTCTAAAAATAAAGCATTTTCTACCCCATCAGATATCGCCTGGTCCCATGCTTTTTTATGTGATAAAGCACATGCAAATACCCCTATAGTTATCATACCATGAGGATCAAAAAAAGAAGTGTGAATTTTTTTTTCTTTTATTAATGGAATATGATGAAGTTCTTTACCATCTATAGCTTCTATAAAAGTAAAATCAACATTTGGAAAATTTTTAATTAATTCGGTTTTTCTGTCTTGTCTACGTTTTAAATTTATAACGTATATTTTATCAAAACCTAAAGTTTTATATTTAGAATTCATTTAAAAAAGTATTATATTTTTCTTTTAAAATTTTATCATTTAAGGGTATTAAATTTTTTAAAGTATTTGTTAATATTTTTTTTAAATAATCAGGAGGTGTTTTGGATATTAAATTAATATTATACTCTATAGATTCTGGGGTACCATCTGATGTAAAGGGATAATCAGGGAAAAATGAATGAGTACCCGTGTTGGATGTTAATATGGGAACCATACCATTTAAAAGACTTAAAAAAGCAAAATAATTAAAAGAATCATATAAAGTAGCATTATAATATATATGGTAAGTATTAAAAAAATGAGTATTTGACATTAATTTACCTTTAAAATTTACATTATAACAATTAAATGTTAAATCATTTATTATATATTCCCCCATTATATCTTCTCTTCCATGGGAGCCATAAATATCTAGATAATAATCTTTTAGATTATTCATAACTCTTTTTAAATTCAAAATACCCTCAGCTGCTGAAGGGTTAAAATTAATTCCTATTAATTTATTAGGGTTAAAGTTTTTAAAATTTATTTCAATTTTTTTCCCTAAAGAAGGAGGTATAACTACTGAGGGTTTTGGTTTAGAAAAAGTATAAAAATTATTAAAACTATTTTGGTCTAACTTGTTATAAAATACAAACCCATCAGCATATTGATTGTAAATATAATTTTGTTGGGGATGAGATAAACTAGTAAAAGGAAATTGAGTGTCAAAAATACTTTCATGTATTTCTCTTTTTTTATAATGAAGAGAATCAATAATAAAAATCTTAGGGATTAATAATTCTTTTAAAATATCTTTATATATTTTTGGAGAAGTAACATTATAATCCATTATTACTAAAACATGAGTATAATTTTTATTTATTTTATAAAAAACATTAGTTGTATTAAAATCAAATATATCATTTATAGAAATATTTAATGTAGAACATAACCTTTTAAAAATTAGTTGTTCGTTTATATAACCCTTACGTTTATAATTTGTAATTATACTTAGTTTCATATAACTAATATAATAAAACTTTATTAATATTCCAAATTTTTATTAATATAACTATGCTATGCAAGGACCTCCCCCAATTACAACACCTGAAGAATTTGTTTGTTTAAAAGCTAATGAATTTATTTTATGATATCCAGCTCCTAAAGTAGTAGTTCCTGATGAGTTAGTGTAGATAGTATCACCTGTTACAGGGAAAGCAGAAGATCCATTATGATAATAAGTAGTAGTTAGAGATTGAAGACAAATACCTTTGCTGCCACCTTGAAGTGGAGATCCTGTATAACTAGTTAGATTACTAAATCCATAAAAATCACTTATAGCATCTGGGGCTGCAAATCCTGCAGTATCACTAAAGGTACCTAAAGATTGATTAAAAGATGATGCTCCTAATTCAACCCTAATATCATTTATACTTAAAGGTCCGGTGGTTGGTAAGGCCATTATAATTTAGATTTAAGTTCGTCAATTTGTTTCTGTTGTTCTTTAATTGCTTCAATTAATAAAGGTACAATTTTTTCATAATTTACGGCTTTATATCCACTATCCCTAGTTGTAACAGCTTCTGGTAGTACTTCTTCTATTTCTTGTGCAATTACTCCTACATCTTTACCTGTATTACCATGTATAGTTTTTGTTTCTTCTTTAGTTAATTCTTTCCAATTAAAAGTATTACCAGTTACTCCAATAACTTTGCATAAAGCATTTTCAATAGGTTTTATACAACATTTTAATCTTCTATCAGAAGTGGCAAATGCTACAACATCATTTGATGCATCTATTCTACCTGTAGTTGTATTCATTGTAGTAGTACCACCAACTTGTAAATGACATGCTACTGTGGCATTATTCATATACGTAGTAGCTGTTGTTGTAGATGTAATATTACATCCTATTGCATGACTATTATTGTGTTGTACTGTATTATTATATCCTACAGTAAAAGAACAACAAGAAGTTATATAGTTTGAACAACCACCAACAATTGAAGATAAACCTGCTAAACTACATATACAGTTATTAATACCCCCTCCTATAAAACTAAAACATGCTGAATTATTTGAATTTTGAGCACCACCTACTATAGTAGAGCAACATGAATTGGAACCAATTGTATTTCTAAAACCACCACCTATAAAAGAATGACAACTTGAACCTGGAGAAATAGTATTACATTGACCACCTACTATACCTGAATAAACAGTATAGCAAACTTTATTGCAACATCCCCCTCCTATAAAATTCCAGTTACTTTGATAAGCACAGTTAAATTGTCCTCCACCTATAAAGTTAAGACTACATCCTGCAGAAGTCCCCGAGATAACATTCTTACATCCAGATACAATAGTATTATAACCAGCATTACCAGTTCCACCACCTGTAATGGTATTATTGAGACCTCCACCTATAAAAGCACTGTAATTTCCTGCAGATGTTCTATTTTGAGATCCTCCAGCTATAACACTATTACTACCAGATATTTGATTTAAACAACCTCCACCTATAAAATTGTTATCACAATTGGATATTTGATTACTAGACCCACCAGCTATAGTTGAATAACAAGTACTATTAGTCATTATATTACCTGAACCACCAGCAATAGTTGAGTAATTACTACAAGCACCTATTGTATTATTAATTCCTAATATATTTGATGAATTGGTTCCAGTTAAAACATTACCAGAACCTATAGTTATACCTTTTTTACCAGAGTCAAATATTAAATATTGTTGAGCTTGTAATTCTCCTGCTGTTCCTGTTGCCGTAGTAACCCTATTAGCAGCATTACTTAGTATATTAGCTACTCCTGATGTACCAGATGAACCAGATGTACCTGAAGAACCACTTGTTCCACTTGAACCTGATGTACCACTTGAACCGGAGTTACCTGAAGTTCCGCTTGAACCTGATGTTCCTGATGAACCACTAGTTCCCGATGAACCACTATTTCCTGATGTACCCGATGAACCACTTGTTCCTGAAGAACCTGAAGAGCCTGAAGTTCCGCTTGAACCTGATGTACCTGAAGAACCACTTGTTCCTGATGAACCAGATGTTCCTGAAGTTCCAGATGAGCCACTTGTTCCTGAAGAACCTGCTTCTACTCTATATCCTAGATCACCCGTTGAAGTAACTACTACTACACAAGTAGAAGCGTTTGACTGTAATGTAGGCATATTTACAGTACCACTATTAAGGTTTAATGGGTTCGATGTAGTACCAGCTGATGTATTAGCAGTAAGGAATTCTAAACAACCCATAGCACTTGAACCAAGTCCTCCTCCTCCATTATTTCCAGTTGCCTGAATTGTTGATTTATTTACGGTACCATTTTGTACTACTTTAAGACTACCTGAGCTCCACCCGTTAACATCAGTTCTTGATACTGATATAGATCCACCAACACCACTATCATTTGGTCTTACGTTAAAATTACCTTTAACTTGGGTGTAACCGGTAATACACATATCACCATCTTGTTGTGTTAAACCTGAAGCACTAACTTGTAAAATTGGTACTCCTGATATATCAGAGGCTGCAAATACAGTACCTAATAAATCATCTGTTACTGAAAATAATTGGCCTTGAGATCCTTGTACATCTAAAATTGTACTACCTGATCCTGATACCATTAATTGAGTACCATCAAAGGTTAAATTAGCTTCAGCTTGTAATTCTCCTTGTGTTCCTGTTGCTGTTGTAACTCTATTATTAGCATTATCTAATATATTAGCTACTCCTGATGTTCCACTTGAACCAGATGAACCACTTGAACCAGATGAACCACTTGTTCCGCTTGAACCTGATGTACCGCTTGTTCCACTTGAACCACTAGTTCCCGAAGAACCTGAAGTTCCACTTGTTCCACTTGAGCCTGATGAACCTGATGTTCCTGATGTACCACTTGAACCTGAAGTTCCTGATGAGCCTGAGTTACCACTTGTACCACTTGAACCACTAGTACCTGAAGTACCGTCTGTACCGTCTGTACCTGAAGTTCCTGAAGAACCACTTGTACCACTTGTACCACTACTTCCAGATGTACCATTTGAACCACTTGAACCAGATGAACCACTTGTTCCGCTTGAACCTGATGTTCCTGAAGTTCCAGATGAACCACTATTTCCTGATGTACCCGAAGAACCACTTGTTCCCGATGAACCTGATGTACCTGATGTTCCTGATGAACCACTTGTTCCGCTTGAACCTGATGTTCCTGAAGTACCTGAAGAACCTGAAGTTCCACTTGATCCACTTGTACCAGAAGAACCATCATCACCCTTATCACCTGTAGTTACAAAAGCTACTACAATATCATCGTTAGTAGAAAAAGGAGAAGTATCAGAATTTGCAACGGGAGTAAGACCAAAATGGTAAGTTGTAGAACCTCCTTGAGTTGCTGAAGTTATTGCAAATAATAGAAAAGTAGTATTATCTCCTTTAGCTGATATTCTAACATGACCTAATACAGCTGAGGTACCGGCCGCAATTGCATCATAAAATGATTCAACATTTTCACTTTGATCATCTAATGTACTAATATCTAATCTACTAGAAGCAGCTTGGTTAGTAGTGAAATATAATTTTGCAATTCCATTACCAACAGAAGCTGGTATTAAAGGTGCTGTTCCACCATAAGTGTAATCAAAAGCAGCTCCACCAAAGTTACCATCTTGTCCTGATGTACCAGATGAACCTGATGTACCATTTGTACCTGATGTACCACTTGAACCTGAAGTTCCTGATGAACCACTTGTTCCAGATGAACCACTAGTACCTGAACTACCATCTGTACCATTTGAACCTGAAGTTCCTGATGTACCACTTGAACCGGAAGTTCCACTTGTACCACTTGAACCACTAGTACCTGAACTACCGCTTGTTCCACTTGTTCCTGAACTACCATCTGTACCATTTGATCCACTAGTACCACTTGTACCTGAAGAACCGCTTGTTCCTGATGAACCACTTGTGCCTGAAGTACCTGATGAACCACTTGTGCCTGAAGTACCATCTGTACCGTCTGTACCTGAAGTTCCTGAAGTTCCGCTTGTTCCACTTGTTCCTGAAGAACCTGATGTTCCTGAAGTACCATCTGTACCACTTGTTCCAGATGAACCACTAGTTCCTGAAGTACCTGATGTACCTGAAGAACCTGAGGTTCCTGAAGTACCTGATGTACCATCTGTACCATCTGTACCAGAAGTTCCGCTTGTTCCACTTGAACCTGAAGTTCCGCTTGTTCCACTTGAACCTGAAGTTCCGGAAGTTCCATTTGTACCTGATGTACCTGATGTACCATCTGTACCTGATGTTCCTGAAGTACCAGATGTACCACTTGAGCCACTTGTACCTGAAGTTCCTGATGAACCATCTGTACCATTTGAACCTGAGGTACCTGAAGTTCCTGAAGAACCACTTGTTCCACTTGTTCCTGATGAGCCTGATGTTCCTGAAGTACCACTTGTTCCTGAAGAACCTGATGTACCATCTGTACCTGATGTTCCTGAAGTACCACTTGATCCACTTGTACCATCTGAACCTGAGGTTCCTGATGTTCCTGAAGAACCACTAGTTCCTGATGTACCACTAGTTCCTGATGTTCCTGAACTTCCTGAAGTTCCTGATGAACCATCTGTACCATTAGAACCTGATGTACCTGAAGTACCCGAACTACCATCTGTACCATTTGAACCTGAAGTACCTGAAGTACCTGAACTACCATCTCCACCTGAAGCACCATCTAGATTAACTTCCCAAGATGAGTAAGTTCCTGAACCTACTGTTCTTGTAGGAGCTAGGAATACTAAGTCACCATTAGAACTATTATATGAATCTATTTCACATTCCTGGAAATTATTTACATCATATACTATAATTATGGATTGAGCTGTTGTATAAGCTAGTCCTTGATCTACTGTTATTGTTCCACTTTGACCTAAAGTAAATGTAGTAGTTGAGGTTGTTGCATATTTATCTGATTCCCCACTTGTTCCTGATGTACCTGATGTACCTGAAGAACCTGATGTTCCTGAGGTTCCGTCTGTACCATCTGAACCTGAAGTACCGCTTGTTCCTGAACTACCGCTTGTTCCACTTGTTCCTGAAGAACCTGATGTACCACTTGTACCTGAAGTTCCTGATGTACCACTTGAACCGCTTGTACCATCTGAACCTGAGGTTCCGCTTGTACCACTTGAACCACTATTACCTGATGTACCACTTGATCCACTTGTACCACTTGTACCATCTGTACCATCTGTACCAGAAGTACCACTTGTACCACTAGATCCTGAAGTTCCACTTGTTCCTGATGTACCTGAACTACCATCTGTACCATTTGACCCACTAGTGCCACTTGTTCCTGAAGATCCTGATGTTCCTGAGGTTCCTGAAGAACCATCTGTACCATTTGATCCTGAAGTACCTGATGTTCCTGAAGAGCCGGAGGTACCTGAAGTACCGCTTGTTCCACTTGTTCCTGATGATCCACTTGTTCCACTTGTACCTGAAGAACCTGATGTACCATCTGTACCACTTGTTCCTGATGTACCTGAATCACCACTTGTTCCGCTTGAACCCGATGTTCCTGAAGTTCCACTTGATCCACTTGTACCACTTGAACCATCTGTACCATTAGAACCTGATGTACCTGAGGTTCCGCTTGTACCACTTGAACCACTTGTTCCACTTGTGCCACTTGAACCTGAAGTACCATCTGTACCATTTGAACCTGAAGTACCTGATGTACCACTTGAACCGGAAGTTCCACTTGTTCCTGAAGAACCTGATGTACCGTCTGATCCATTAGTACCACTTGTTCCATCTGAACCTGAAGTTCCTGATGTACCTGAAGATCCATCTGTACCACTAATACCAGATGTTCCTGATGAACCATCTGTTCCACTTGTACCACTTGTACCACTTGTTCCTGAAGAACCATCTGTACCTGAGATACCACTTGTACCACTTGAACCTGATGTTCCTGAAGTTCCGTCTGTACCATTCGAACCTGAAGTACCTGAAGTACCACTAGTACCTGATGTTCCTGAACTACCATCTCCACCACTAGCACCATCTAAGTTAATTTCCCATGATGTGTATGTACCTGAACCTACTGTTCTTGTTGGGGATAAAAATACTAATTCTCCTGTAGAACTATTATATGAATCTATTTCACATTCCTGGAAATTATTTACATCATATACTATAATTATGGATTGTGCTGTTGTATATGCTAAATCTGTATCAACTGTAATTGTTCCACTATTACCTAAAGTAAAACTTGTTGTAGATGTTGTAGCATATTTATCTGATTCCCCACTTGTTCCTGATGTACCTGAAGATCCTGAAGTACCACTTGAACCTGATGTTCCTGAAGTACCACTTGAACCTGATGTTCCTGAAGTTCCTGATGTACCACTTGAACCAGAAGTTCCTGAAGTTCCTGATGAACCATCTGAACCTGAAGTTCCTGATGTACCTGAAGATCCACTTGTACCGCTTGTACCACTACTTCCTGATGTGCCCGAAGTACCACTTGTACCATCTGTACCATCTGAACCTGAAGTTCCTGATGTACCTGAAGAACCACTTGTGCCACTAGTGCCTGAAGAGCCTGATGTACCATCTGAACCTGAAGTTCCGCTTGTTCCATCTGAACCTGAAGTTCCGCTTGTTCCTGAAGTACCGGATGAACCGCTTGTTCCTGAAGTACCATCTGTACCATTTGATCCACTAGTACCACTAGTACCACTAGTACCACTTGAACCTGATGTTCCTGAAGTACCACTTGATCCACTAGTACCACTTGTACCTGAGGAACCATCTGAACCTGAAGTACCACTTGTTCCTGAAGAACCAGTATCTCCTATTTCACCTGATGTACCTGAAGTACCTGAAGTACCACTTGTTCCACTAGTTCCACTTGTACCTGATGTACCTGAAGACCCACTTGTACCTGATGTACCTGAGGATCCACTTGTACCATCTGAACCTGAGGTTCCATCTGAACCACTAGTTCCTGATGTTCCTGAACTTCCTGAAGTTCCTGAACTACCATCTGTACCACTTGTTCCATCTGTACCACTTGTTCCTGATGAACCTGATGTTCCGCTTGTTCCTGATGTTCCACTTGAACCATCTGTACCCGCAGTACCTGTAGTACCTGAAGTTCCAGATGAACCATCTGTACCAGAAGTTCCACTTGTACCGCTAGTTCCCGAACTTCCTGATGTTCCTGAGGAACCACTTGTTCCACTTGTTCCTGAAGAGCCACTTGTTCCACTTGTTCCTGATGTACCATCTGAACCTGAAGTACCTGAGGTTCCTGATGTTCCCGAGGTTCCTGAAGAACCATCTCCACCACTAGCACCATCTAAGTTAACTGTCCAAGAAGTATATGTTCCTGATCCTACTGTTCTAGTTGGACTTCCAAATACTAATTCACCATCAGTATCATTATAAGTTATTACTTCACATTCTTGGAAGTTATTTACATCATATACTATAATAATAGATTGAGCAGGAGTATATGCAAGACCTGTACCTACAGTTATTGTTCCATTATTACCTAAAGTAAATGAAGTACTTGAAGTCGTAGCATATTTATCTGATTCTCCAGATGTACCTGATGTACCTGAAGAGCCACTTGTGCCTGAAGACCCACTTGTACCTGATGTACCTGATGTTCCTGAAGATCCTGATGTGCCTGAAGTACCATCTGTACCATCTGAACCTGAAGTACCTGAGGTACCACTTGTTCCTGATGAACCAGAAGTACCTGATGTTCCTGAGGAACCATCTGTTCCACTTGTACCTGAAGTTCCTGAAGAACCACTTGTACCTGAAGTTCCTGATGAACCATCGGTACCATTTGACCCACTAGTACCACTTGTTCCTGAAGAACCGTCTGTACCATCTGTACCACTTGTTCCTGAAGAACCGTCTGTACCTGATGTACCATCTGAACCTGATGTACCACTTGTACCTGATGAACCACTTGTTCCACTTGTTCCTGATGAACCTGAGGTGCCATCTGAACCATTAGTTCCTGATGTGCCCGAAGTACCACTTGTTCCGCTAGTACCACTTGTTCCTGAAGAACCATCTGTACCTGATGTACCATCTGTACCTGACGTTCCTGAAGAACCTGATGTACCATCTGTACCACTTGTTCCTGAGGTTCCTGATGTACCTGAAGTACCTGAAGTACCTGAAGTACCACTTGAACCACTTGTTCCACTTGTTCCTGAAGAACCATCTGTACCACTTATTCCTGAGGTTCCTGAAGAACCATCTGTACCACTTGTTCCACTTGTTCCTGATGATCCACTTGTTCCTGATGATCCACTAGTACCACTTGAACCTGAAGTTCCACTAGTACCACTAGTTCCTGAAGTTCCATCTGTACCTGATGTTCCTGATGTTCCTGAAGAACCTGATGTTCCTGAAGAACCTGATGTTCCTGATGTTCCTGAAGTACCACTTGTACCACTTGTTCCTGCGGTTCCTGAAGATCCACTTGTACCTGATGTACCACTTACACCTGATGAACCTGAAGTTCCTGAAGAACCTGATGTACCACTTACACCAGATGTACCTGAAGTACCTGAAGTACCACTAGAGCCTGATGAACCTGAACTACCATCTCCACCTGAGGCACCATCTAAATTAACTGACCAAGATGTATATGTGCCTGAACCTACTGTTCTAGTAGGTGATTGAAATACTAATACCCCTGTAGCACTATCGTATGATGTAACCTCACATTCTTGGAAATTATTTACATCGTATACTACAATAATGGATTGAGCAGCAGTATAAGCTAAACCTGTTTCTACTGTTATTGTACCGTTTCCTCCTAATGTAAATGAAGTAGTAGAAGTTGTAGCATATCTATCTGAAGTACCACTTGTTCCTGAAGAACCGTCTGTACCTGATGTACCATTTGTTCCTGATGTTCCGTCTGATCCAGCTACACCTGATGTTCCTGAAGAGCCATCTTCACCAGAAGTTCCACTTGAACCACTTGTTCCTGATGTACCACTTGAACCTGCTACATTACCTGATAAGTTTACTTCCCATGATGTATATGTACCTGTACCTACTTGTTCTATTAAATCTCCAAAACAGAGTACTCCTGTTACTTCATCATATGATGTTACTAAAGCAGTTTGAAAAGCAGTATCACTATTAGCCATAATCATTTCCTGACCTGCTGAATAAGCTAATCCTACTTCTACTGTTATACAAGTATTACCTGTTCCTAATACTGCGGAAGTTGTTGAAGTTGTTTGGTATCTATCCCCATCTGCTCCTGAAGTACCTGAAGTACCACTTACACCCGATGAACCGGATGTACCTGAAGATCCTGAAGATCCTGAAGATCCTGAGTTACCACTTGTTCCACTTGAACCTGAAGTTCCTGATGTACCTGATGAACCAGCACTTATACTTGGTACTTTTTTTAATTCTTTTGTTGAAGAATCTACTACTACTACTTCATATCCTGATGTTGCATCTGGTAGAGTATCAATTGTTACACTTCCTGATAGGGTAGAAGAACCTGTTATGTTTAAGGATCCTGATATTGAGATATCATATGCATCTTCTGCGGTAAATGCATCTACGGATTGAGATACATGCCAAGAGTTGATTGTAAAACCTTGTGAAATTTCATCAACGTTTGGATTAAAAATATTTTCTAACTTCTTAGCCATTAGGTTTTATTATAAATATTAAAAGATTATTTCTTATGGTACTAAACATACCTTTTTATATGTTGTCCCATTATGAAAATATAATTCAGCTACTCCTCCTCCTGCATCACAAGCTACTAACATTCCTGCTTGTCCACTACCAATTGGATTTCTTAATTGCATTTGTGTTGTACACCCTACATTTAAATTATTTACATGAACTGTACAAACAGCACAGCTTGTTATACATCTACCTAATATAATAGCATCAGGGTGGGTTGATTGAACTTCATTATTATATCCATATATAGCACCACCACTTGCACATATTGTATTTTGTAAACCTCCTATAATAATTGAATGTTTTGAATCTTCAATAATATTACATTCACCACTTAATATTGTATTATAAGAACAACCACTAGTATTACCACATATTTTATTACAACAACCATTTAATATTGTACCATGGTTATTAGTTATTCCAGTACCTACAATTGTATTTTGATTTCCATGTATTAAATGGGAAGTACCACATCTATTTATTTCATTATTTATACCTCCTAATGCTACACTATCAGATGAATTATTATTAATTTTATTTTGTAATCCACTTAATATAGCAGAATTATCAGCTGATATAATATTATTTTGTGCCCCACCTCCTATTATAGAACAATCGGCAGCTGTTGAAATATTATTTGATCTACCACCTCCTATGTAAGAAAAACTAGATGTTACATTATTATTAGCACCACTTCCTACTCCTGAATTGTCACAATTATTGGTTGAATTTTGACCTTCAATGGGTCTAATGTCACAATTACTTCCTGTTATATAAGCACCAGTAGCAGGTGGGGAAGTAAAACAATCACAGCATGCAAATGTTATACTACCATTATTACAATTATAAGTTAAGACATTATTTTGGGTATTTTGACCTATACCTTGAATAGCCATAGCTCCATTAGAACTTGAAAATAAAGTACTTCCGGTTACAACCAAAGAACCAGAAATAGAAATATCATATGCTTCTGCATTTGTAAATGCAGTTATTGATTGTGATATTTGTGTAGCAAGTATTGTACAACCTGTTTGTACTCCGGTATTTGAAAGTGTGCATGCCATTATCTATCTATATTTACTAAAATTGTTGTATCAGTTGTTTGAGAAGTAGGTAAAGGTTGAGCTAATTTACCTACAGCTAACAACTCATGTTGTTCGTTATACATACCAACAGTAGTTACATAAGGACTAAAGTAGGAACCAGTTACAAAATCATAAGGTTTATTACTAGATGTTATTGCATTATCAGTTATACTCCCTGAGATAATACTAGGATTTTGTGAAAAATTAAATTCACTTTCATCTAAAGTACATTTATATTGTGTTTCATAAATTGAATATGAACTTGAAAAAGCAACAACTACAGAAGGAAAAGCATCTTCAGCTAAATAAAGTTGTTCTAAATCAACACTGTTATTCCAATTCTGTTGGGTTATAACTGCTATACCATGAGGGTAAAATATATTTCCAACATTTATACTAGCAGATAATAAGTTACCTTCTCCATCATCTGTTATTA
>JAAHTG010000632.1_pt2 | contig 17121 bp, 27 predicted proteins | sample 6116081 | NCBI WGS metagenome assembly JAAHTG01 (sample SAMN13939989, study PRJNA603662) | sponge metagenome | isolation source: marine sponge | host: Mycale hentscheli | place: New Zealand | collected 2005 | reverse complement strand
GGCGAACTGGTAAACCGGAGACTCGCTTAGCACACAGTTGGATTACGCCATCGGCGCGGTTATCAACTCGAGTGTATTCCACGCCGCAATCAAAACCGCATGACTTGATCAAATTACCCTCAAGAAATATCCGACCATTGCCGCGATGGCTACCGATTTTGTAAGTTTTAATTGTTACTGCAGAAGATTGTGGGACGGCAGCCGGTGCAGTATCGGCGGGTGAATCGTGAAACGGTGTAAAAGTATCCATAGTAAACCCCTAAAAATTTGATTTTGTAATACACCCGAAGAATAGCATAGAACGTATTACATTGTATACTTTTAGTGTAATGTTTATTTGTTTACAAGAGGGCAAAAGCTTACATGGTTTATTACATTAGATAGCCAAGTAATAGCGGGCTCTCGAAAGAAAATATTAATGTAATGTAATAAAGTAAAGAAATAGAGAAGAGAGAGAGCAGAGTTTAAATTTTTATTTTGCATAGAGCCGAGCGGCTAAGCGAACTCGAAACCTAGATATACTCTGTTTCATTGCTTACATTATTACAATGTTACAACCCGCACTAGCTGGACATTGTAAGCTTTATATATTGTAAGCTTTATATATTAGGTTTATTTTGTAGTACAAACAGGGCCCCACCCCCCTTGTAGTACAAAATAAACGCGCCCCCCATTGCCTCTAATTGGTTTCACCTAGTGATTACGTGCACGCGATTGACCGAGTTACTCGGTTACGGGATCGGATCGGGTAATCTAGTAGAGCCCGAAGCACATAAGCCCCCAATTTTTACCCAGTGACCACGGGATTACCCCACCTATCCCCTACCACACCGTTTAACGAAAAAAACCAGGGCCCCCGCTGTGTTTACTAATCTGCACGTTAGATACTTAATTTTTAAAAAACTTACCCCACCCCCTTTGTTTTTCCGTTTTTAGGCCAGACCCCCACCCGTGCGTTTCACGTGGAACCCCCCTTTGGAGTCCCAGACCTTGCACACACCCAGTGAATTTAATACACTTCGCAAAACCAGTACTGTCAGGTACTTGCGCGATGGCTGTTGTAAAGTTAGAACCCACCGATGAACACCCGGTTCCTTATGATGTAAGTGACGAGAAGCCTTCGACTGTGCTCGATGAGGTTGCTGTCGCGGGTAATACAGCGGAAATGCAGGTTGCACTAGGGGCTCCTTTGGAAGTTTCGGTTGAAGATGAGGCCCGTGAGAAAGCTCTGTTAGACGCGGTAGCAAAGGATCGTAAAGTTTCCAATTTAAAAGCCCCTACCACTGCATATGCCGCAGCGTCCTTCCTGAGAGCTTATGGGTCCCAGTTAGCCCTTGACGCAGGAGGTGCTCGTACGGCCATTACTAACAAGTTAATGGAGATAGCTAATTGCGGGGACACTCGGTATGAACTTAAAGCTTTGGAATTGTTAGGAAAACACAGTGACATTGGGATATTTACTGAGCGCAGTGAGATAACTATTAACTATAAGAATCCTGAAGATTTGGAAAACGCGATTAAGGAGCGGGTTAAGAGGTTGCTTAACGCGGAGGTAGTAGATGTTACGCCATTGAACGTGGATTTGGACGAGGAGCTTGGGGTTTTTACGGAGCCTGACGAGCCTGACTTGGTGCAAGAACTGGAGGATGGCAATGAGTAATCCTCTGGAAGACATAGCCCTCAAGGATATTCCGACCATACTCCCACTATTGTCATTACCGGAGCAGGAAAAACTGCTGGCTGAGTTGGATCATCTTGAAGAGTTGAAGAAGCGCAATTTGATTCAGGAACGGTTTATGAAGTTTGTGGAGGAGATGTGGCCTACCTTCATAGCGGGGAGGCACCACAGTCGGATGGCTTCGGCGTTTGAGCGCGTAGCCCGTGGGGATTGTAAAAGATTAATTATTAATATGCCTCCTCGGCATACCAAGAGTGAGTTTGCCAGTTACTTATTGCCAGCATGGTTCCTCGGGAAGTACCCGCACAAGAAGGTGATTCAGACTTCGCATACGGCAGAGCTTGCTGTGGGGTTTGGTCGTAAGGTACGTAACCTGGTGGATAAGGAAGTTTATACTACGGCATTTCCTGGGTTGGGGTTACAAAGTGATTCCAAGGCGGCGGGACGGTGGAACACTAGTAAAGGGGGCGATTACTTTGCGATTGGTGTAGGCGGGGCGGTAACTGGTAAGGGTGCGGATTTGCTCATTATTGATGACCCGCATTCGGAACAGGAGGCGGCGTTAGCGGAGACTAGTCCTGAAATTTATGACAAGACTTACGAGTGGTATACCTCTGGTCCTCGGCAACGGTTACAACCTGGCGGGGCTATTGTCATAGTAATGACGCGGTGGTCGCAGCGGGACCTGACTGCACAAGTATTAAAATCGGCAGCGCAGAGAGGGGGAGAAGAGTGGGAAGTTATTGAATTTCCTGCACTTATGCCATCGGGTAATCCCTTGTGGCCTGAGTTTTGGCCTCCTGAAGAACTGGCGGCGCTAAAGGAGGAATTGCCTAATTCCAAGTGGATGGCGCAGTATCAGCAGAATCCCACTTCAGAGGCTTCGGCTATTGTGAAGCGGGAGTGGTGGAATGTGTGGGAGGAAGAAAAGCCCCCGCCGTGTGATTTTGTTTTGATGTCGTGGGATACGGCGTTTGAGAAAACTCAACGGGCTGACTATTCGGCACTTACCACATGGGGTGTGTTCTACCATGACGACGATGCGGGGGTAAGCAAGCCTAACATTATATTACTTAATGCTTACCGGGAGAGGATGGAGTTTCCGCGTTTAAAACAAGTAGCTATTGAGGAGTATAGGGAATGGGAACCGGACTCTATTATTATTGAGAAAAAAGCTTCTGGGGCCCCACTTATCTATGAGATGCGTTCGATGGGGATACCAGTGCAGGAGTTTACTCCCACAAAGGGCAATGACAAGATAGCAAGATTAAATGCGGTATCGGACTTATTTGCTTCGGGTATGGTGTGGATGCCGCCCAAGAGTTGGGCCGAGGAAGTGGTGGATGAGGTTGCAAGCTTTCCCGCAGGGGAGCATGATGACTATGTGGATTCTACGTCTATGGCACTAATGCGGTTCAGGCGTGGAGGATTTGTAAGATTACCCTCTGATCAAGAAGATGAAGTTCCTTACTTTAGAAGGCGTAAAGGAGGATTTTACTAGTGGATATTGAGCTTGCAGAGATCCAACAAACCGTAGCTACCAGGTTAGCTATATGTAATGACTGCCCTCGTCTTGCCAAAGCCGTTCAGGTTTGTAAAGAATGCGGGTGTTTTATGCCAGCTAAAGTTTGGCTTACGGGACAACGGTGTCCCTTGGGCAAATGGGCAGCAACTGAGGAATAAGCACTGGCGATTGAGTGCAGGTTAAATGGTATGGGTGAAAGCAGCGAGGGTAAGGCAGGTGAAATCGGGATTGATGAAGTATTAGAAATAGAAATTGAAGCCCCCGAAATACTTACCTTGGATGATGGCAGTGTAGAAATAACCCTTATTGCAGAGGGAGCTGAAGATTTAGCAAGTGCGCCTTTTGATGCTAACTTGGCTGACTATTTAGATGAAGGGCAATTGGTCGAGTTATCTACCGAGCTGGTAGCTTCAGTTGAATCGGATACTCAAAGCCGCCGAGAATGGGCAGATACTTTTGTTAAGGGACTGGAAGTTCTTGGTTTTAATTATGAGAACAGAACGGAGCCTTGGGAAGATGCATGTGGTGTGTACAGTACGGTATTAGCCGAAGCGGCAATACGTTTTCAAGCTGAAGCCATGAGCGAAACGTTCCCTGCTGTGGGGCCGGTTAAAACTCAGATCCTGGGTGAAATAACGCGGGACAAAGAAGACGCCGCGCTTCGTGTTAAAACGGATATGAACTATGAATTGACTGAAGTCATGGTCGAATACCGTCCTGAACATGAGCGGATGCTTTATAGTTTAGGGTTAGCTGGTTCCGCATTTAAGAAAATATACTTTGATCCCAATTTGGATCGTCAGGTTGCTTTATATATCCCCGCTGAAGACATGATTGTTCCTTACGGTGCATCTAATCTGGAAACCGCCGAGCGTGTTACTCATGTAATGCGTAAAACCAAGAACGAAATGGTGAAGTTACAGGCAGCAGGGTTCTATAGAAATATAGAGTTAGGTGAGCCTGTTACTTTTTTTACTGATATTGAAGAGGAAAAAGCAAAAGAAGGTGGTTTCTCTTTAAATTCTGATGATCGTTACACGTTATATGAAATCCATGCGGATTTAGTGCTTGATGAAGTAGACGAAGCGGAACGGGAAGACCCGCGAGGCATGGGTTTAGCGCGTAGGGAGCAGTCTGATGATCGAGATGAACTACAAATAGCCAAACCTTACGTAGTTACCATCGAACAAGGCACTGGCACGGTCCTTGCAGTGCGGCGAAACTGGAACCCTGATGACCCGTTGAAGCTAAAGCGTCAACATTTTGTACATTATGTGTATGTTCCTGGGTTTGGCTTCTATGGTCTTGGTTTAATTCACATTATTGGTGGGTATGCACGGGCTGGAACCTCTATAATTCGCCAATTAGTTGACGCAGGGACACTTTCTAACCTCCCAGGAGGCTTAAAATCGCGTGGTTTGCGCGTAAAAGGGGACGATACCCCCATTGGGCCGGGTGAATTTCGTGATGTGGACGTACCCAGTGGGTCAATCCGCGAGAATATCCTGCCATTACCCTATAAAGAGCCAAGTCAGACATTATTGGCGTTATTAGACAAGATTACTGAAGAAGGCCGTAGATTAGGCGCTATATCAGACATGAATATCTCCGACATGAGTGCAAATGCACCTGTCGGTACGACCCTTGCTCTACTGGAGCGTACTTTAAAGCCAATGGCAGCGGTTCAATCCCGCGTTCATTATGCAATGCGGCAGGAATTTAAACTGCTCAGGGCAATTATGGCTGAATACGCTCCCGCTGAGTATGAGTACATGCCTGACCGTGGTGAGCAACGTGCTCGACAAGCCGACTACGCCACGGTGGAAGTAATTCCTGTCAGTGACCCCAATAGCAGCACGATGGCACAAAGAGTTGTGCAATATCAGACTGTTATGCAACTGGCACAGGCTACCCCGCAGATATATGACCTGCCTCAACTTCACCGACAGATGATTGAGGTCTTGGGAATTAAGAACGCTGATAAGCTGGTACCAACTGAAGATGATATGACTCCGGTAGATCCTGTCAGCGAGAACATGGATGCGTTGACCAGTACTCCGATCAAAGCTTTTATGTATCAGGACCATCAAGCCCACATACAAGCGCACCAAGCTTTTCTACAAGACCCCATGATTGCACAGACTATTGGGCAGAATCCTTTGGCTAACCAAATTATGGGCGAGTTGCAAGCGCACATTGCAGAGCACACGGCGTTCTTGTATAGACGGCAAATTGAGGAGCGCATCGGCGCACCACTCCCACCACCTAATGAAGAACTTTCGGAAGAAGTGGAAATACAACTTGCTCAGTTACAGGCCACTGCGGCTATTCAACTTACGCAAGCGCACCAGCAGCAACAAGCTCAACAAGCCGCTGAGGAACAAGCCCAAGACCCCATCATCCAAATGCAGCAAGAAGAGTTGCGTTTAAAAGCTGAAGAACAAGAACGCAAGGCATTGAAAGATGCTTCTGATGTGGCATTGGATCAAGCCAGGTTAGATTTAGACACTAAGAAAGCTCAGTCTACGGCAGCGTTGGAAGCAAATAGGATTGCCTCGCAGAACCAAGCTGCTGAAGCTAAGAATGATGTGGCTGAAGCTAAAGTTATTTTAGACATGGCAAAAGTAAAAGGCGAAGAAAAACGGACTAGAGCGGAAGCGCATCGTGATGCGTCTGAAGCTTACCGCGATGACAGAGAGGATAGATAATATGAAAGGTGTTAACCACTACAAAAAAGACGGGACTTTGTTTAAAGGTAATACACACAAGATGGCTGATGGCACTTTGCACAGTGGGAAAAACCATACTAAAAATAGTGTGAAGTTATTCCACTTAAACGAATTGTCTGCTACGGCAAGGAAGAGAGCTAAATAAAAGGTAAGGTATGACAGAACGCAAAACCCCCAAAGTTTCAGTATTATTAATTTCTTACAATGGCCGTGCCCCTTTATTAAAAAGGGCTGTAACCAGTGTGTTGAAACAAAACTACAAAAACTGGGAGCTGATAATCCAAGACGATTGTTCAACGGACGGGTCTTTTAATTTAATTAAAACACTAGGGCAAGCCGACCCCCGCATAAAAGTTTACAGAAACGAAACCAACTTGGGCATTTCTAAAAATAGGTTGGCCGCTTATGGCAATGCTACGGGTGAGTTGATATGCCATTTAGACAATGATGATTTTTTGTACGCGCACGCTTTAGGGTACATGGCTGCTACTTTTGTACAAAACCCAGAGATAGGGTTTGCTTACAGTGACCAAGCTTTTGTAGATGGGGAAGGACGGCCTTTTGAATACGTAGCGAACAAAGAATTTGGTGAGCCCCTAACACAGTATGGGTGGCGGCATTTAGGGATGTTTAGGCGAAGTGCGTACGAAGCTACCGAAGGCTATAACACCAACTTGGATTGGCCTTGTGAAGATGGCGATATATTCATGCAGATAGCAGAGAAATTCCCATTTAAGCGAGTGCCTCATGTTTTGTATGCTTATAACAATGTAGGGGAGCACGCCTCACATGGGGTGCCCCAATGCCAACATTGTTTGAGTAGAGCAAAGTGTAATTACATACGGGTATGGGCAGCGGCTTGTGACCCTCCAATAGATGTAATTACTTGGAAAGCGGCGGCATAACAACAAGGGGATAAATAATGGCTAAAACCGTCTTTGACGTTCTAGTAGATAAACTTACAGATCACAAAAGGTCGAGCGAAGAATTTATACGATCCGGTACAGCTAAAGACTATGCCGCTTATAAAGAAGTGTGTGGTGTGCTTCGGGGTCTGGATACCGCATTACGAGAAGTAAATGACCTCTCGCGTAATTATATGGAAGATGCAGATGACTGAAATGACAGCGTTAGAAAAGAAACGCAAAGAGAAAATAGAAACAGATGAGATCGCGCAAGAAGCCTTAGATGCACTTATCCCTAAACCTGTAGGGTATAGGTTGCTTATTGCTTTGCCTAATGTAGAAGAATCGTTTTCGGGAGGAATCCTGAAGGCCGCTAAAACACTCCATGAAGAATATATCCTGTCTACGATAGGGTTGGTATTGGATATGGGGGAGCAAGCGTATGCAGACAAAGACCGATTTCCTACGGGCCCTTGGTGTAAACAAGGGGACTACGTAATGTTTCGCGCTAATACTGGTACACGTTTTAAGGTTGGCAATCAAGAGTATCGTCTGATGAATGATGATTCTGTTGAAGCCGTTGTTGATGATCCGAGTGTGGTCGCTCGTGCGTAAGGAGTAAGTTATGCCCATGCAACAAGTAGAGTATGAATTTCCTGATCCTGATAAAGCGGAAGAAGGGAAAGAGATAGAGGTAGAAACCGTTGAAGATCCTTTAGAGATAGAAGTAGAAGGGGCGGTGGGGCGAGAAGAGATAGGAAAGCCTAAACCTGAGCCCAAAGAAGAAGTTGAAATAGAAATTGGCGATGATACCCCCGAAAAAGATAGAGGCAAAACGCCTTCTAACTTTAAAGAAGTCGATGATGAAGAGTTAGAAAGTTATTCTAAGTCCGTTAAAAAACGCATTGGGCAGCTTAACAAAGCTATCCATGATGAACGCCGTGCAAAAGAAGCAGCGGAACGCGAAGCAGCGGAGCTTACCAGGATCTCTAAACCTTTATTTGCAGAGAACCAACAGTTAAAAGGCACCGTTGATAAAAACCAAGCAGCTTTGTTGCAACAAGCGAAAACTACTGTGGCGGCAGAAGCAGAAATTGCTAAACGCCAATACAAAGAAGCTTACGAATCCGGTGATGCCGAAGCTATAGTGGCTGCTCAAGAGGCACTTACCCAAGCTAAAATCCGAGCGGATAGAGTTGCCAACTTTAAACCGGCACCTTTACAAACCTCACAAAATAATATACAAGTACCCGAAAGTAAGGTTCAACCTCCAACAACCCGCGATCAACAAGCGGATAGTTGGGCGAAAGATAATTCTTGGTTTGGTTCGGACGATGAAATGACAGCGTTCGCGTTAGGGTTAGATACCAAGCTAAAGAAAAACGGGGTAGACCCCCGCAGTGCAGAATACTACGAAAAAATAAACTTTCGTATGCGAGAAGTTTTTCCTGACTATGAGTTTGGAGACACAGATACTGAATCTGCAAAACCGAAACAAAAGTCGAGTAATGTGGTTGCACCCGCTACGCGGAGCACTTCACCTAAAAAAGTGACACTATCGCAAACACAGGTAGCTCTTGCAAAACGACTAGGTGTTAGCCTAGAAGATTACGCTAAACAAGCTGCGGTATTAATGAGGAAACAAAATGGCTGAACAAAGATTAGATAGAGAACTGGAAACGGCTCAAACGAAAACCCGAAAGCAAGCGTGGAAAAGACCAGAGCTATTGCCTGATCCTACTCCCCAAGCTGGTTGGACTTTTCACTGGGTGCGTGTCAGCACTAATGGACAGCCTGACCCTACAAATGTTTCCGCAAAGTTACGAGAAGGTTGGGAGCCATGCAAAGCCTCAGACCATCCTGAAATTGAGTTGGTCAGTATTGAGAATGAACGCTTTAAAGACAATGTTGTCATGGGCGGTCTTATGCTTTGTAAAGCACCCAAAGAACTTGTTGAGGAACGGAACGCCTACTATAAAGAATCTAGTGAGGCCCAAATACGTTCGGTAGACAATAATTTAATGCGAGAGTCAGACCCTAGAATGCCTATTTATAATGAGCGTAAATCTGAGGTTACTTTCGGTAAAGGATAATTAGGAGATTTAAATGGCTACTACAGCTACCCCTTATGGGCTACGGCCTATAAACGAAGTGAGTGGTACTGCTTATGCAGGAGCCACCCGCAAGCTGCCTATTGCGTCCGGTTATGGTACTAATATTTTTTATGGCTCAATCGTCATAATTAATGCTACAGGTACTATTGAACTGTGTACGGATATAGGTTCAGCAGGTGACCCGTTCCCCGCCGGTACGATTGGCGTGTTTATGGGTTGTTCTTACACGGATGCAACACTAGGTTTTGTTAACCGTCAGTACTGGCCTACGGGCACTGTAGCTTCTGATGCGTTAGCGTTCATCGTAGATGATCCCAATGTTGCTTTCCAAGTCCAAGCTGATGCAACAATGGCTCAAGCTACATTGGGCATGAATGCACCACTAGCAGCAGTTCAATCCACTAGCACTGGAAGCACTGCTACTGGTAATTCAAATGTTGCTTTGGACGCAACTACCGCAGCCACTTCCGGCATTGCCTTTAGAGTTGTTGATTTTATTGACGCTCCGGGCAGTGAAGTAGGTGATGCATTCACTGATGTGGTGGTTAAATTTAACCCCGGATCGCATTCATACACTAGCAATACCGGTACAGCCTAAGGAGATTGACAGATGGCTATTTCACGAGCGCAACTCCTCAAGGAACTATTACCGGGTTTGAATGCCCTGTTTGGCCTTGAGTACGCACGATACGGCGAAGAAACTAAAGAAATCTTTGAATCAGAGACTTCTGACCGTTCCTTTGAAGAAGAAGTAAAATTGTCAGGTTTTGGTGCTGCCCCCGTTAAAAACGAAGGCGCTGCCATACAGTATGACAATGCACAAGAAACTTACACAGCACGTTACGTAAACGAAACGATTGCTATGGGATTCTCACTAACCGAAGAGGCTATTGAGGACAACCTGTACGATTCGCTTTCCGCACGCTATACGAAAGCACTAGCTAGAGCGATGGCTTACACCAAGCAGGTTAAAGGTGCGACCATCCTCAACACTGGTTTTGCTGGTGGCCCTACTTATGGGGACGGTGTTACTTTGTTTAACACTTCTCACCCCTTGGTTTCGGGCGGTGTAAACTCCAATACTCCAGCTACTGGCGTTGATTTAAACGAAACTTCTTTGGAAGCGGCGGTTATTTCAATAGCAGGTTGGACTGATGAACGCGGTCTGTTAATTGCAGCTAAGCCTCGTAAACTTGTTATCCCACCAGCGTTGCAATTCGTTGCTACACGCTTGATGGATACTGAGTTAAGAGTCAGCACTGCTGATAACGACATCAACGCAATTCGCAATAACGGTACAATTCCAGAAGGTTATACAGTTAATAACTATCTGACTGACGGTAATGCGTGGTTCTTGATGACTGACGTTCCAAACGGATTGAAGCATTTTATCCGTACTCCAATGTCTACATCTATGGATGCTGACTTTGACACTGGTAACAGCCGGTACAAGGCTCGTGAGCGATACAGCTTCGGCGTATCTGACCCACTTGGCGTGTACGGTTCTCCCGGTGCCACCTAAAGGGTTCTCCCCTAAAAATCATAACTCCTTGATTTTAGCCCCGCCTAGTGCGGGGTTTTTTATTGTGTTAAAAAAGTAGTATGCTATATACTCTAAACCAACCGGGACTAACCGGTATATCTGACAGCTCCCGGCTGACGACATGCAGACAGATATACTCTACTCGCATGTGAGGAATTTATAATGGCTAGAACTACTTTCTCTGGGCCTGTCCGATCACTCAATGGATTTGTTTCCGCTGGGCCGGGTGCGGCACAAACAATTACCGCTGATAATACAACGTTAGCGCTATCAATTTTTCCAACTCCAACGCTGGATGCTAATAACAATCCTACTGGTGCAATTACAGTGGGTAATGCTGGTGTTATTAATGTTTATGCGTCAACTAATGGAACAGGCGCAGGACAACTTACGCTTCCTCCAGTATTAGATACAGTCCCATCAAGCACCACACCACCTACTGACCCTACGGCACCTGACCAACAGAACCAGCTTGGGGCACAGATAATTGTCATTAGTGGGTTTGACCTTGCTAACAACTTGGTTATCAAACCTTCTGGGGCAGATGTATTTACAGGTTATGCAATGTCTGTAGATTCAGCAGGGCTTACTAAAACATTCCTAGCTACACCAGGTGATACTACTTTTACTTGGAATGGTGGTACTACGGGTGGTGACATAGACAGCATCATTAAATGTACGATTGTTTCTGCTAACACATGGTATGTAGAAGCAGTATGTTTTGGTGCTGGTGGTGGGGCCGGTGCTACTCCATTTAGTGCTTAATTTTAAACTATAAGGAGTAAGGTATGGCTGATGCACTTACGAGCCAAATAATACAGGACGGTGGGCATACTGCCGTCCTCAAGTTTACCAACATTAGTGACGGGACGGGTCAAGCTGCTGCTGTATTAGTAGATGTTGATTCTTTATCGGTTGATCCTGTAACTAGACAAGCCTGTACTGGCGTTACCCTTCAGACTATTACCTTTTCCAACATTGGCATGGGTGTAGAACTGTTATGGGACGCTACCTCTAATGTACCCCTACTTAACCTGCCACAAGATTGGGAAGACACTATAGACTTTTCAGCTTTTGGTATTCCGAATAATGCAGCTGGAGGAAAGACAGGAGATATTCTTGTCACTACTGTAGGCGCTACAGCAGGGGATACTTATTTGCTTGTTTTAACTTTAACCAAGACTTATGCCAGCGTCTAAGAGAAAGGGAACTATGAAAGGCCACACCATTAAAGGTGGTCAGAAGCGTCCGACTAAATCTGGTGCAGGTATGACCAAGAAGGGTGTGGCTAAATACCGGAGGGACAACCCCGGCTCTAAACTGAAGACAGCCGTTACTGGTAAAGTAAAGAAAGGCAGTAAAGCGGCAGCCCGGCGTAAGTCGTTCTGTGCACGTTCTGCTGGTCAGATGAAAAAATTTCCAAAAGCAGCTAAGAACCCTAATTCTAGGCTGCGTCAAGCCAGAAAACGGTGGAAATGTTAATGCCAAGTAAGACTAAGAAACAAGCCAAATTTATGGCAGCAGTAGCTAATAACCCTAAATTTGCTAAAAAAGCGGGAGTACCGCAGAGTGTAGGACAAGAGTTTGCTAACGCAGATAAGAGGAATAAAGATATGCCAAGTTATTTTGACAGTACTAAAAAGAAGCCCGGTAAAGCTGTTAAGAAGTACAACCGGGGTGGGATGGCCCGTGATAAAAGGGTCTTACGTAACCTTGATGATGAGGTTTACCGTATTGCCCCTAAAGAACGCATGGGTGGCGCGGAAGGTAGAGATGCGCGTCAAGAACGCTTGCGTATAAACAAGGAAAAACGTTTTGAAAAGAACCGTATGGATGGAATGGCGGGGGGAGGGAAAGTTAAAACCCAAGGTTACAATGACCGCCTAGATGAGTCGATGGGTGCCAGAAACGGCAAAAAGTCTCAAAGTATGGCTTCTCGTAGGAATGAAAGTAAAGGGATGGAAAAGGCTATGGGCAAAGGGGCTTACTCAGGCGCTTCTACCATGATGGCAAAAGGAGGCAAAGTACGCAGTGCTTCTAGCCGAGCGGATGGCATTGCAAGAAAAGGCCACACACGCGGAAGAATTGTTTAATTTATTGGTTTCTAAGGAGAAATACTATGGTTGGTTTATTTGGTAGACCTGATCCTAACGCAAAAGAAGCACCAAAAGCTGCTCCTAAAAAAGCTGCTTCTAAAAAATCTGCCCCCAAAAAAGCATCGAAATAATGATGCCTTGTAGAGGGATGGGGAAAATAAACCCCGATAAAATGCCGAAAGCAGGTAAAAAGTCAACCGCCTTAAAAAAAGGTGGCTGGATTCAAGATGCCATTAAGAAACCTGGGGCACTTAAACGTGAACTAGGCGTAAAGGCTGATGAAAAAATACCTGCTAAACAGTTAAACAAAGCAGCTAAAGCCTCTGGAAAACTGGGGCAACGCGCACGTTTAGCTAAAACCTTGAGGGGCATGGCCTAGTGGCAACCACTAACACAGCTACGTTTACAATGGACTTCACAGAGATTGCTGAAGAAGCATTTGAACGCGCTGGGCGTGAGTTGCATTCTGGCTATGACCTTAAAACTGCGAGGCGGTCAATGAACTTGTTGACCATTGAGTGGGCCAATCGCGGTATTAATATGTGGACTATTGACGAGGGATTTATAAACCTTGTCCAAGGTACAGCTACATATGATTTACCTGCCGCTACCATTGATTTAATTGAACAAGTTATAAGAACGAATGAAGGTAGTGCTACGCTGCAAAGTGACCTTAATCTCTCACGTATTAGTGTCTCTACTTATTCTTCTGTGCCCAACAAATTAACACAGGGTAGACCTATTCAAGTATGGGTAGACAGACTTAGGGATAACCCTACTGTAACTGTATGGCCTGTGCCTGACCAAGGTACTGCTCTTAATCCGTATTATGTACTTAGGTACTGGAGACTACGGCGTATACAGGATGCTGGTTCAGGGATACAAACCCCAGATATGCCTTTTAGGTTCTTACCTTCGCTCGTAGCGGGGTTGGCGTACTACATTGGGACTAAAATACCAGAAGGGTTACCAAGGCTTGAAATATTAAAAGCGCAGTACGATGAACAATATGCTTTGGCCGCAGGAGAAGATAGAGAAAAAGCTTCAATTAGCTTGGTACCTCGCATTTATGGGGCTAGGTAGTTATGAGTGAAAGGTTTGCGTCAGGCCAAAATGCGTTAGCAGAATGTGATGTTTGTGGTTTTCAGTATAAGTTACGGCAGTTAAAGCCGTTAGTGGTAAAAGCGGTTGTTACAGGGATAAAAGCGTGTCCAGAGTGTTGGAACCCTGACCAACCACAATTAATGCTTGGTGTATTCCCAGTAACTGATCCACAGGCAATACGTAACCCAAGACCTGATTTTACGGGGTATCCGCAAAGTCGGGCAAGAATACAACCAGTTGACCCACTTGTTCTTTTTGGTCATGTGGGGCTAGTTACCATAGTAATTACTTAGGAGAAAACCGTGGCTAAAAAAGGATTGTACGCAAACATTAATGCACGAAAGAAGAAAGGTACGAGTAGGCCGAAAGCTAAAAGCACTATTAGTCCTAAAGCTTACGCCAATATGAAGAAAGGTTTTCCTAAATCGAGGTGAAACAATGGACAAAATTAAAGTTAAAAAAATGCCAGGTATTAAAGAATACAATCCTGGTACAAAAGTAAACTCACCAGAAAACTCTTCAGCTCCTGTTAAAACTACAGGGATTAAGATACGTGGTGTAGGTGCGGCTACCAAAGGAATTATTGCCCGTGGGCCAATGGCGTAGGGAGTAGTAAGTGAACTACACTGAGTTAAAAACCAACATAGAAGACATCTGTGAACAAACGTTTACAGCGGATCAGTTGGCTATGTTCACTCAACAAGCGGAACAACAGATCTATAGTTCAGTAGATATACCTGCTATGCGGGTTAATCAAACAGGTACTACCACTATTAACAATAAGTACCTGACAATGCCTACTAATATGCTGTATGTCTATTCGCTGGCCGTCATAGACGCAACCAATGCTTACCATTACCTATTAAACAAAGATGTAAGTTTTATGAGGGAAGCTTACCCTAAAGCAGCGGATACGGGTCGGCCAGTGCACTACGGAATTTTTGCGGATGGGACGTTTATTTTAGGGCCAACTCCTGATGCTGCTTACGCATCAGAAATACACTTTGCCAAGTACCCTACTTCTATAGTAACGGCAGGTACGACTTGGCTTGGTACGGAGTTTGATTCTGCATTGCTGAATGGTGCCTTGGTAGAGGCTATACGTTTTCAAAAAGGTGAACCTGATATGGTAGCTATGTATACCGACATGTATAGCCGTTCTATGATACGTCTTCAGAATTTAGGGTCGGGTAGATTAGAAACAGATACGTACCGTTCAGGGGTGGTTAGAGTACCCCCTAACTAAAGGATAAATTATGTTAAGTGCATTAGGTGGTGTAGAAGCAGGAATAGTTAAAGTAGGGACGGTATCTAATCGTGGCTTTACACCTGAAGAAATAGCGGAGCAAGCTTTAGATAAGATTATCTCTATAGGTAATAACTCACACCCTGTTATACAGGCGCAAGCAGAAGCATTTAGAAAAGAAATTAAAGGGGTCTTGGTGAGCTATTTACGCCAAGCGGTGGTTTCACATAATACTACATTAACCAATCGTTTTAAGGATGCTGGACATCCTGAATTAGTAAAACTCTTAGAGGTATAACATGGCAATTACAATCACAACGGCAATGCCTACAACGTTCAAGGTAGAACTTCTTAAAGGTTTGCATAATTTTACGGCAGGTAGCACTAGGTTTAAGATGGCCCTTTTTACTGCTACAGCTTCAGGAAGTGGCACTTACGGTGCTGCAACCACTAATTATTCTGACATGGGTTCGGATGAACTTCCCACAGCTACAGGCTACACCAGACCAGGTGAGTTTCTTACGTCTGTTACACCTACTGCTGATGGTACTACCGCTATCCTAGACTTCGACAATGAAACTTGGGCATCAGCTACTTTTACTACTTGTGGTGGTTTGATCTACGACACTGGAGATTCTGATTCTGCTTGTGCTGTGTTGAGTTTTGGAGGGGATCAGTCAGTAAGCAGTGGTGATTTCCAAATCCAATTCCCAGCTCCAGCAGCGGCCACGGCGATTATTCGTATAGCCTAGTAGGGACTTGCGGTGAGTGGATGGGGTCAACGAGCATGGGGGTTCAACCAATGGGGCGGCGCTCCTGCCACCGTTGTATACCTTGGGCCTGTCTGGGGTGCCCGTGGATGGGGCGAAGAAGCTTGGGGTGATAATGGCATTTCCACAGTTGGCACCGCTGCTGTTGGTACAGTTGGTGTAACTTACACCAGCATAGCTTATCCAACAGGAGTAGTAGCAACAGGTGCAGTAGGGACAGTCTCTCTTGCTTACGATAATTTAACTATCCCCACTGGGGTAGAAGGCACAGGTGCAGTAGGAACTCCATCAGTAGTACCAACTTTTGCTATTACTGGGGTTCAAGGTGTAGGGCAAATAAACAGTGTTAGCACTAACACTAGCGATTCAATTGTACCAAACGGAGTAGTAGCAACAGGCGCAATAGGTACGCCTACTTTTAGTGCAGGTTCTGAAATTAGTGTTACGGGAGTAGTAGGAACAGGAGAAATAGGTACAGTAACGCCAGCCTACAACTGGATTGTTTACCCTACAGGTGTAAGTGGAACCGGAGCTGTACAAGCAGTAACCCCTACAGTTATATTTACGCAAGGAACAGTAGTAGGGACAGGTGCAATAGGCACTGTAACAAACACAAGAAGTGCAAATATTTTCCCCACGGGGGTAGTAGGAACAGGCGCAATAGGAACCATAATACGTGGTGGTTGGACAAGCATAGATGTTTCACAAGTACCAAATTGGGTGGACATTACAGACACTCAGACCCCTAACTGGATAGATATAGATACGGCGGCATAGGAATTAATCATGGCAACTTACGTAAATAATTTAAGGCTAAAAGAAATAACCACCGGAGATGAGGATGGTACGTGGGGTACTTCTACCAATACCAACCTGGAACTTATAACCGATGCGCTAGGATACGGCACCAAACAGGTAGCTGCGGATTCAAATGAGACATTTACAATGCCTGATGCTACAGCAGATGGTATGCGAGCGATGTATCTCAAGTTCACTTCGGCTGGTTCGCTAACTGCGACCCGTACCCTGACACTTGCACCCAATACTGTTTCCAAGATGTGGATGATTGAGAATGCCACGAGTGGAAGTCAGTCTATTACTATTAAGCAAGGTTCAGGCGCTGAAGTTACTATAGCCACAGGTGAAAAAGCTTGGGTATATACTGACGGTGCTGGAGCAGGTGCAGCCGTTGCTCTTGCAAACCCCACTGAAACGGGAGTAGGGACGGTAACTTCTGTTCAAGTAGCAGGAGGCACAACAGGACTGAGTTACACCGGTGGCCCAATTACCACAAGTGGGACAATTACTGCGGGCGGTACATTGGTAGTAGCCAACGGTGGTACAGGTCTTGCGAGTTTGGTGGGGGCAGACATAGCTTCGGCAGCTACTGTAGACCTTACTGCGGCAACGG
>JAAHTG010001321.1_pt1 | contig 17124 bp, 27 predicted proteins | sample 6116081 | NCBI WGS metagenome assembly JAAHTG01 (sample SAMN13939989, study PRJNA603662) | sponge metagenome | isolation source: marine sponge | host: Mycale hentscheli | place: New Zealand | collected 2005 | reverse complement strand
GGGTATGAAAATGTTTCATCAAATCCTATTTCAACGAGCATAGTGTAGAAATGGTTAAGCATGATTGTAATTGATTCATTTGTTCTTGGTCTGTAATTTTTCTGTTTAGTAATTGGAGGCATCTCATTAAGGTTTGCACAATATAAGTTCCACCCCTGATAGTCAAGTCGGTTAAAGTTCAATACGAGAAGGTTTGATACTCCCATAAGAATATTGTTCTCAAGCGAATCACCCGAAGGGAGGATAATCCTATTGATTTTCAAATATAATTCAAGCACAGTTTCGTATTGGCTTTGAGAAATATTAGGTTGATGTAAGATTTTAGATGCAAGAAGATTAGCACCATAGATTCCTACACCTAATCCACTCGTTCTGTATCCTTCAACGAGTGCAGGTGCAGACTCATAAAGCCCTGCCCATCGGCTGATGATAGGCTCATTCCATTCAGCAAACTCACTAAATATCTCTTGTATTTCATTATCAGGTGTTGTTCCCTCTTGAATACTCGCCAAATCAATTTCTAATAATTTATCAATCATAGGAGTCCAAAATGTTTCATCACAATACATGAGTGAACTCCATTGTGGGCCACCCAAAGAAGTAAGGTTTGGTGGTGAAGGCATTCCATAAATAATCTTTGCATCATCACCCATCAAAACATTGATTGTATTGAAAACTTCACTACTACTTCTTGGGTGGTGTGCAAACCTAAATATTGTATCATCAAGATTAGCAAGGTTTTGATAATTAGGGTTTATCAATTCTAAAGATTCAAGAATAGGAATTAAGAGTTCAGGATTTGCATACTCATGCCCAAGTAATAGATTGACTAATGTTTCTTGATTTGCCTCATCATACATACTAAAAATGTTCCGAACAAATGCCCCAATAATTCTGTGATAGTTCCAACAAATAGGGTTATCAGCAAGATTCATCAGAACTTCATCCGAATCATTCATCTCTAAGATTCCTTGTAATTCACCATAGGACAACTCATATTGCGTATTGTAGGTTAAGGCGATTGCTTGTGCTTGCCCATCTCCAACTTGCATTCCTCCTCTTGTTTGCCCTGCTTGTGCCTTTTTAGGATAATTAAGTGTGCTTCTATCAAGATAACCTCCATAACTGTAAGGTGCATCACAAGTTCCTTCCCAATCCCATAGACCTGCATTTTCCATAATGGAGATGAGTGAAGAGGAAAGGTTCTTTGAAGTTGAGCCATCTATTCCACTACTGTATATTCTTGTTTCAATTCCAATTCTCGGAACTCGGTTCGGTTCATTAGGAACTCTCGCCAGCCCCCACCTTAAGACGGTTCTTCCTTTAACTTTAGAGGAGTCAGGAGTAAAATTACCTTCAGCATCAAGTAAATCACTTGCTCGATAATAGAGTGCAAGAGCATTACCTACGCCAAAATCATCCCAACAACCTTTGTGGTATCCGCCTCCCGGTAGGTTTTCACAAGAACTCCATGTTTTGTTTGTGGATTTCTGCATGACCTCCACAGGATTTTGAGTTATATGAACAATCCAATCTCTTGTATCGGATGAAGGCCAATCTTTCCCTCTCTTCATCCCATCAACAGGAGGTCTAATGTTTTGCATTTGTGTTTTGGATTTTGCATTATCAAACTTCAATGCGAGGAATTGTTTGAGGCTGATTTGCTTAACCATTGATTTCAACTCTCCCGAATCTCCATATTGGGGTGATTCAGGAACATAATTAGAAACGGTTTCTGCAAGAACTGTGTCCTCCATCCCCTCCATTTCATCAATGGTTGATTGTATCTGCGTTTTTAATAGAGGGATATTATCTCTTGCCCGTTCAAAGACTTGGGATTCTCTCCCTGCTTGCATAACCTTTGGGAAAATTGATTTTGGATTTGGAACTTCGCCAATCTTTTCATATTCTTGATAAATCAGACCTCTTACATTGGATTCAATCAATGTATCAGTCATCAATAGTGGTGCAACTTCAGCCTCTAAAACGCTATAAGAGATTGTGGATGGATTGGCTAAATCTTGGAAAAAGTAATTTATTTTTCCATCTGACTTTTCTAAATCTAATGTTGCTTCTTTTCCTGTTAATGGGTCTATCACCCCATACTCACTTTTAGAGAATAATTTAAGAAGTTGCCTCAACCTTGTTTGTTGTCTTTCTATGGTTTCATCATCACTAATATGGATTTGATAATATCCTGTGATTTCTCTAAACACCTTAAATCCTGATTTTTTGAGGTCAGATTTAGTGAAGTCATTGATTCTCTTTTTGGCTTTCTTTTTCCATTCTGACTCCCAACTTGAACCTCTTCCATTGACGGAACTGCTTGGACTCCAACTGACCTTTGATTTTCCGGGTGCTTTAGGGAAATCTCGCCAATCTTCTTTGAATATGTTATACCAATAATTCACCTTATCAGCCGTTGTTGATACAGGCTTAGTGAATGGATAATTCGGGTCGTCAGGATAGACTTCAGCCTCTTTAAGAATGACAATCAAACTCTTATTATCCTTAGCCATATTTTGTTTTTTATCAATCAGATACTTAAGCCTAACGATTATTGAATCCTGTAAAATAGAGTAGCATTTCTGCCTTCTTTTACAGTTTTAATATCGGGGTCGCACCTAAACTTAACTGCAATTGCTTTTTTAGTGGGAATCTCTCTTCGGCCTGAAGTAAGTAATCTATCAATAATCTGTTGAGCCGTAATTCCTTCTCCAAGTGGAATGACGGATTTAGCCGCTTCAAAATTAGTTGGTTTTGTTTTCATAATAATCACACCTTCGAGGCGACCCAAGCCTTAACTCTCATACCCGTTGTCGTAGTCCAACTCAATTCAATAGGTGAGTCTTGTTTCCCCCTTAACTGAACCTCTCCAACGGCAGTCGAAGTAGCCCTATTTATTTCATCAACAGAATAAGAAGTCATTGACATATATTCCGAAGGATTTAGTTGAACTTCTTCGGTGCTAAGTGATATTTCAACAGAACCATCATCACTCTCAGAACAAAGAATAAACTTTTTATCGGTTATAATATCCACTACACCCCCCTTAGCATTAGAGGCTTTCAAAAACGGCTTCAATGTCGTAGCCTCAAGAACACATCCATACAGGTGCGAAACAGAAATCTCAGGTATTGCATTCATCAACTCAGACTTTATCAATCGGATACTCCTTTGAAGATTATTACTCCATGTCAATATTCGATTAGTGCCTTCTTCGTATTCCATCTTTAGTTCATCCTTTTTCACTAATGTTTTAGTAATATCCTTAAGTCTTGAAATCACTACACCCAATCTTATTTGTTCTTCGGATGCTTGATAGTCGTATTCCTCAAACTCATTAGCCTCCACCATAATCTCAACAACTCTAATGTGTAGCGGGTCTGATACCCTTACAAATAATCCATGTTTATCGAAAACAAAAATTGCTTGCTCATCAGTAGTTTCTATTGCTTTTACGATTTCTTTTGCTAATTTACAACTCATTGTAATGCTGACTTTACTCATGTTTGGTTATTTGTTGCTTTGAGGTATTTAACCATTCCTATCAAGGCTCATATTTAGACCTAAGATTAGTCATCATTTGTTTCAAAAATTAGTTCTCTTTCAGGAGTATTTCCCCATGATTCATTGATAAACTTTTTTATTTTTTCAACATTTGTTCGCCATCGTTTGTTGTTTTCATCAAGCAGTAAAGCCTTTTCCGTATTATTCACAAAATCAGGCAAACTATCAAATACATCATATAGGGCTTTTGACCTATCAATTGTAATGCCGGGAATTAAACTCATCATATTATGGTATTTATTTCTTGATGATTTTAGGACAGTAGTTTTCTTTACTATTTTTTGATAAGTTCCTTCGTTCAATCTATTTAGAAGATAATGCAGATAATCGCAGGTATCATTTTTAGAAGTTGTATAAACCACAGGGATAGCCTCAACAGACATTCTGTTTAGGAACTTCTGCAAACCCTTAAGTTGATTCATTTGTTTATTTCTCCAAAGTCTTGAGCCTTGTTTATTCCCCTCAATGAGCAGAACATAGTTTTGGTGCTTTTGGATGATTCTTGACACTTGTTCTTCTAATCTATTTTGTTTCCATGAGTTGTAGGCATCATCCCATGTCTTTCGCTCAACCACTATTCTTTTCCCCTCGTCGCACTCAAGCCAAAAATCACCTTCAGGTAATCCTCTTGATTCTCCTACAAGATTATTTTTGAAATGTGGAGGTTCATTAGAATCAATGATAATGGGCATACCTATTCATCCCTTTTTTGCTACTTAACTGATGTAGTCCACACATAGCGAACTATTAAATAGTATGACTATATCCCCGCAAATATGAGCAAATTATTGTCAGACCATCAGGATTCTAATTTATTTTCCTATAATCGAAGTTTCGATGAAATGGAAGAAATGTTGGATAGGGCTGAGAGAGTAAAAAATCATCATCAAATAGGTATGACGCAAAACAAAATAAAATCTAAAAAATGGATTTATCATGCAAGGAATTACAAGGCTATGCAAGGAGTTGTGAAAACTTTGAGATGGTGTTTAGGTGATAAAAGCATAACACACCCATTGGATTAGTCATTCCTCTTCATCAAGATTGAATGTGGAACTCCAACATTCTATGTCGTTGCCTTTTGCGTCTTTGACTGAATATCCTTCAGCCTCAAATAATGCTTTCATAGTAGAATCAATCCCTACACCATCAAGAGATGCAAGTTCATAGTAATCAACATCAAACCATTGTTTTTCTCCAAGACTCAATCTATTTAATCCTGTCGAAAAGGCATAGGGGAAAACCATGTCATTTTTTGTAAAGTCAATTGTATTTTTTCCTCTTGTGAGTATCACAGTATTAACTCCCATTACGAGGCTTTCAATATCACTATGAGTAGCCTCAAGAAGTTGTGGTCTTAACTTTCTCAAGATTCTAAAAACTAAACCATCAGGAGTATCAAACATTTTTAATCTCATCCCAATTTTCTTTTTGGATTCCTGATGCCTTTTTATCAAGGTATTTTTGATAATCCTCATCTAATTCAGAATCAACAGGAGGGTCAGAATTAGTATTCATAAAAATAATTTGGTGTTTATCTCTATGCAAATAACCCAACATAGCAATATCTCGTAATAGGGCATTCAAACCTTTATGGTGGAGTTCTCCTCCAAATGCAGTCAGTTCAAGAAACTCATTCAATAATCCTTCGTCAATACACATCTCCATATTACTCATCTCCAATTTTCAACCAAGAAGTTTTATTCACAGGAATGTTGAAAAACATCTCTCCTTTTGGAACAAACTTATTTGGAACTTCTTTCATTACTGCATAATCCTTGACAGTCTTATCGGAAAAGACAATTGCCCCCTCCATATCGGAACTAAAAATGACAAAATGTGTTGGCTTATCCAATTCGAGGTATTTTTCCTTTCTTTTTGGGAGGTGAATGGTATCATAGGGAAATGATTCTAAGCCTCGTTTCCAATTATGCTTTACTTCAACCTCAACATTAACTAAATGTTCTTCTGCTTTCCAACCTTCTCTATCAACGGTATATCTTGATTCTGAATCTCTAAACTCATCCACACCAAAATGATGTTTCAATTGTTCAACCGCCAATCTCGCCACTTCATCATTATCATCAAACAATGATTTACTAAATCTCTTTCTTGCAGACATTAACCTTTCATCTCCTTAAGACCTATTTAATACTGATGGAATGGGATAGTTGAAATCCTTTTCCACAATTTAGTTAATTCAATTCCCTCTTCATCAAGTAATTCAGGAGGAAAATTGTCAATAGTTTGATATTCACTTAAATACTTTTCGGCAGTCTTTGGGCCAATTCCTCTAATGCCGGGAATATTATCAGCCTTATCCCCTGCTAAAGATTTGTAGTCGAGATATTGTGAGGGAGTTATTCCATACTTTTCCACTATAATTTCGTCACTTAGCATTGATGTGAAATCATGTAATGAAACATTAGGGAGAGCCATCATCTGAATCAAATCACCATCCTTCGACATGATGATGATTTCTTCATCCTTTGGTAATGAGTAGCAAAGTTCAGCAATCAAATCATCAGCTTCTTGGTTATCATCATAAAGATATTCCCACCCTAAAACAAGCCCTTCAGGGTCATGCTTAACCTTCTTGATTTTTTCTCTCACATCTATTCCTTTATGTTCTGTTGCGAGAACTCCTCCTCTTCGATTTTGCTTATACTCAGGATATAATGCCCCTCTTGGCCTTCGGCCATAGATTCCATCATAACAAACTATGACTTTTGAAACAGGGTCAATTTCTGCTATCTTCATTTGTAGGTAAGTCAAATCATAACTGAATAGCCGATGTAAATTAGAATCTCTTTCCTTGAATGATATTTTGTTCATCTTTCTTTGTTCCCAATAATACTTCATATTTTTTCTTCGGGGGTTGTAAAACCAATGTTTTTCAAACCTTCCCACAAAGTATCCACCATCAATAAGTATGGTTGTCATTTATTATCATGGTTTGGTTTTCCATTTAACACTTTGCATTACCTACACCTGACGAATCATGGGTTTTTAATCCGAGAGTTGAAATGGCGTATCCACAACCGCAATCATAGACATCGTAATCTTTTTGATATTTCAAGGAGATGGTTCTTCTCGAAGATGAGCAAATAGGACAAATAGGCATCGAATCACTCAGTATATTCAGGATAGTATTTGTCATCATCCTTTTTTCCTTTAGGAAAAATTGTTCGTGAGTCTTGTTTAACTTCAACTGAAATCACTTCATCCTTATTCTCCATTTGAGAAGTAATATCTTTGATTTGTATTTGGTAAATCTTTCCGTTTTTTCTCATCGTAATAGTAGCAGTTTCAGTTTCCTTCAATTTCTCGGAATCATCAAACCCTCTAAATGCAGAATCAATCAAATCTCGATACATTTTCAGCGTTCTATTATTCATTGGGCTATACGGATATGCAAAATAATCTTTCACCATTTTATTCACTACTCAAATATCTTTGGTATCACCAATATAAAACTTACTACTCGCACAAATCAGTAGTATAATCAGGAGTCATTAAAAAGTAGCCTACAAGGGAAAGCGAAACTCCAAGTGAGCCTAAGACCGATGCAAAGATAAGTTGGTTTCCTCTTATATCAGCCACATAAAGACCGGGTGCAATAAATACTGCCCTTTTGAATGAGTTTTTAAGCAAGTCAGGAATGACTTTCACTTCTCCCCTCGCCAATCTTTCAGTAGCAAACACACTATCAGGCTTGAAAAACCATTTTATTGATTCTATTATCATTTCACCAAATCCTCATTATGCAGGGTATGAGAATGAAACTCCATCTCCCTTTATTGCGAGCAATCTGACGGCAATATTATTTCCTTCAGCCTCAATCGCAGGGTTCTTTTCATTAGCAACTATTGTCCTTGTTTCCCCTGTATTCAAGTCTTTAGTTCTTACTTTCATCTCCCAACCATTGTTGATGATGATATAAAATCCATCTCCTTCTGCAAGAATGACAACATTCCCTTCGGCATCCCAACTGCCTCCAATTGAAAAGTTCGCTTTTAGGATTCCATAAGTGTCATTGTCTAAGACTTCTTTCAAACTGACTTTCTTTTTTTCGTCAGCCTTGAAGTTCAATAAATTGTAGTCGAAAGATAAATGCCCAAAAACCATTTCAATCACCTATTTTACTCAATTTTCTTTTCAATCCTTTGAACCTCATTCGGTAATAAAGTGCAATAATGCCTAATGCGCCAAAAGCATATCCTGTGTATTTATCAACTTCAATATTTGTATCTCCAATCTTCATTTTCATCCTCTCCTACTCATCAAATATTTTCCTACGCCTAAAACGATTATTCCGCCCCCAATCAAACCATAGGGCAAATCACCCAATCCATCTGAAATCTTAGTTGATAGCCCTGCTTCGCAAACTCCATCGTCGTTCAAGCCATATCCTTCATTACAATCGCCACAAGACCCATCATCCATGACTAAGCGGTTGTTATCATTACAAGTATATGTGCATAGCGAATCATCAATATATGCACTATCTCCTGAATAATTAGTTGCCGATTCGTCACCACACCCCAAAGAAACTGTTTGAGTCTTATCAATCCAATAATGATTTCCCGCCAACTTATTACTCCCATTACACTCAGGCATTTTTGAGGTCAAATAGTTAATCAACTCGCCATTTCTAATTTTTTTCGGATTAAATCCCGCACTTACATTCCAATATTTTGAGGGAGGATTACAAATCGTTCTCCACTTACTATCAACTGCAAAGGTAAGCATAGTGGTGGGAACGGATACTCTTTGGCTTTTGCTACTATCCCAATAATAGATTTGATGAACAAAATCCATATTCTCATCAAGCGTTTCAGGCGCATTTGTCAAGTATCCTTCAGGAGTTATTCTTTCTCCTGTTTGTAATTTTTGTAGTTTTTTAGTTTCGGCTTCACCTTTGAATTGTGAGAAACTATTCGACCTCATTTGAGCAAAATTAGTTGCCGAAACCATAGGCATAGGGGTGGAACTTCTCATCCATCCTCCAAGTTCCCATGTCTGTTCGCCAACGACCATAAAATTGAATAAGGCATCTTGATAGATAAAGATGATGGTTAATTTTGATATTCTATTTTCCTAAAAATAACTTTAATCCAATTGCTGAGGATACGATGAGGACACCCCACCCTGCTTTTTCAACCACAGTATTTTTGAGCCTATCAGTAGCCCCTAATTGACACACTCCATCCCTCAATTCATAATCCTCACTACAAGAATCACTACAACTCCCATCACTATTCGGGATTCGGTTAGCATCTAAGCACTCATACATACACAATGAGTTATCTTTGAAGTCAGCAGAATCAGTATAATTTGTTGCATCTTCAACTCCACAACCTGCGGAATATTTCTTAGTTTTATCCACCCAATAATGATTACCTGCTACATCCTTACAAGAATTAGTCCACCCTCCTCTTGCTAAGTCAGCAATATCATCAGCAACACTTTTTAATGTGTGTGATGTGCCGTCATAATTATATGAGGCGGGATTAGAACAATAATTAGCAACCCAATTACTATCAAATGTTATTTCCCAAGAACCACCATCATCACCAATTGCATGAACAAAATCATCATCCCCCAATTCCAATGGCGCATTAGTCATATAGCCATCATTAGTAATCCGATTCCCATTTGGTAAAGATTGCATCAGTTTGGCTTCTTCATCCTCTTCGCTTCGGAACAAAGTAGGATTATTGACCCCTCCATTGATTCCCAATTGAAGGTTATTCCATCCGAGATTACCTAAACCCATACTTAAGGAACAAAAAATCAGATTGTTAAAGTTATCGTTTCAGATTATCTTACCTTAATCGAGATTATTCACAATATTTCCGAAAGGAAATAGAAACTATTATAAGGTATGAGAGCAAAAGTTCCGATTTATCAAAATCAGATTTAGAATCAAAAAACATCAATTTTATGAATAGGCTCGCAGTATGCCTTTTTGTGAAAATCTCAAGAATACCATTCTTTCAGAACAATTTCTTCCTTAACCGGGTAAAACACAATTTCAGTAGTAAGATACACCAAGAAAGCCTTACTATTCACCACATATCGTTTTGGTTCAAATCAAAAACTTTAACATACAACACATCGAGATATAATCATGGTTTATCCATATACTTCATTTATTCCCCATTCATACTATGATGTGATTTCTCAAAAGTTGATACAACACTTAGATACGATTGAGAACGATGAGAATTACACCTATATGAGAATAGGTAATTCATCCGAATTGATTACCACACATAATAGATTCATTGAAAACGAGATAAGACCTCTATTATTCAATTATACGACTGAAGAAAAAGAGGAGGGCAATCATTATATTTCGGAAACTCCTAATAATTTATATCTTTCAAGAATGTTTGTTTATTTGGTTGAATTAACTAAGGGATATTTGAATGAACAGTTAAAAAGTGAAGAAGAGTCTGCTTCAGGACTCTCCTTTAATATGTTTATACTATTTCTTTTTGAGTCTGAATTGGCGGCTATGCTTCCTGACATTACCAATACCAAGAGAGAGAGAATCAACTCTATTATGAACCTGAATGATGGTGAAACGACTAAACTTTATGAGTGTGCATTAACCTTTTTTGCTTGTGAAATGATTTTTTTTATACTCAATGATAAGACAATAAATGTTCCCACATATATCGCCAAAAAAACTCTTGAAGTATTGGGTGAGTCGTCAGGAAATAAACAAAGACAAGCCCTGTATAAGAATAATAAGAAAGAAATCTTTAGATTAGCAAACATCATAAACGATGTAAGATATGGACTTACAAAACTTGGAGGTGACACTTCAAGTTCAAACAAAATATCACTTTCATGTTTTATTGCTTACTTGAGTGATAATAAATCTGTCATTCAAAGAGGAGAGGATTCACAACTACAAAAGTTAATATTTTCAATATTTCCTACACTTGAGAATAGTAGGTTTCGGGCGGGAGAGTATGATTTTGAGTTTAGTGATACCTTAGATAGACTAAGGAGAAATTGGCGACATGATGATTTTTCTATGGCCGCTACGGTTTCTTTAGGTAATAATCTCTATACTTCTTGGGGCATCACAAGGGCAATTTTTGAATTAGTTCCACCCCCCATGACGAGAACTTTTCCTCAACAATCAAGAACCCTCAACTTTTCAAGGAGAGGATTTCTATGATGCCTGACGAATACCCTATATTTAATAATCCTGATAAGAGGGCAGATGTCAAATGGAGAACAATTTTGAGATTGATAAGAAAGTATGGGTGGCGACATAGCCTCAATAAGAGGCTTCAAGGATACATCCTTAGAGAAATATTCAATGCCCCCGATAAAGAGCCAATAGAAGTAATAGACACATCAATATTAGAATACAAGGGGGCATATTTTCAATACCAAACATTCAAGCCAAACACCGATTTAATGAACCGATTTGAACTTTGGGATGGAACATTGGTGGATGGTGATGTATTCCTGTTCCAAACAAATAGTAATCCGATTGAGTGGGTTTTAGGAACTTTTTTAGACATCCCAATGAGGCGCAGAATTGGAGAATACATAAGTGCCTCACAACAAGAGCATCACAATAAGTTGTTTGTATGGTGGGATTTTGTAAAAAGGCCACCCCATGAGAATCGAGAATCGGGCGAGGTGTGGAATGTATCCCACTCCTTAAAAAGAATGACAGTTCCAATGGATACTCCCATTACTGCATCCGACATAACTGATTTGTGGGGAATTGATTGGGAACGAAGGAATGAGGATACATCCAATAGTTTATTCAAACTTAAGAAGCGGCAACCAACATACGAAGATAGAACGCTTAATTTCTCAGGATTTGGATTTTTAGATTGAAAAGAATGGTGGGCGTATCAGGAATCGAACCCGAATCTTCGGCTTAGAAGGCCAAAATGCTATCCATTACACCATACGCCCAAAGGTTGTGTCAAGCGGAGTTTTTATCCGCCTCTTAAGTGAGAGAAACAACAAACCAAAAATCTCACCTTTGCATCATTCATACTATGCTTTTGACACTTGAATTGGTGGACAAGGCGGGACTTGAACCCGCAGTCTTTCCGCCCGCAACGGAATGTTTTTCCAATTAAACTACTTGCCCGTAAGTTCCAATTAGTGCGATACTACTTAAGTTTTATCATAGTTTCGCATGGCTTGGAGTGGATACAATAAAGTATCGCATATATCGTTGCCCTGTCAAATCAGTTTTCCATTCATGGGTAAATACATAACCCTCTTCTTTCAGGTCGCTGATTCTTCTCGGCAACGCTCGAATCTTATAGACTGCTTGAGCCTCAATGTTGCTGATATTGTCTGTGTGTTCAAAGTGCTTCTTGAGCATTTCTTTCTGCGTTAATTTTTTCATCGGTTCTTTCATTTTTTTCCCCTCTTATTTTATCCTAATCATCCTTACCCTTATTAACTTTATGGCTAATATCTTCAATCCTATTTTTCGCCATACTGCAATATTCTTCTGAATTATCAATTAGGATATAATCCCAACCTAATTTTTTAGCCGAAACTCCAACAGTTCCCGAACCTCCGAAGGGGTCAAGGACTATCTTACCCTCACAAGAGTTCAAAATGTTATCCACTAATCCCACAGGAAATGGGGCGGGATGTGGATTCTTCATTTCTTGATTGATTCTCCAAATGTCAGTTTTTCGGTTTGCACCTTTTTTAAGTCTGAAGGCATCTTTTCCTTTGGGAGTCTTAGGCATCAAGTAAATTACCTCGTAAGTCGGTAAAAAGTAGGTGTCATTGAAATTAAACCCACCTGCTCTCGCCCAAATTATCATTTGCCTTATATTGAATCCCTCTAAGAATGGATGCCCCTCCATCAGTCCTCCTTGAACTCTAAACTTGTGATTAAAAAATATAGCACCATTGGGCTTCAAGACCCTAAACATCTCAGTTATGCACTCTTTCATCCAATTTACATAATCCTCTCGCTTCATTGAATCTTTATGCGACTTGTAGCCCTTTTGAATAGCATTATTCTTCCATTTTGATGAAGTTCCTGACTTCATAGAATTGGAAGTTGTATTCATTAAATTATATGGGGGGCTTGTAATTACTAAATCAATTGATTCCGAAGCCATTTTCTTCATTTCACTTAGGCTATCGCCACAAATAATTTCACTCATAAGGTTAAATTAGGGGGATACCCTTATGAACTTTACTCAAGATGTAAGTGCAGTTGGTAAGTAAGACTTTTCATCAACAATTAAATCAATGGCCGCTTGATTAGAAATACCTTCTATCATTCCGACAACATTCATACCCATCCAAATCATATTCACCAATACAGGTGCAAGAGCATTATGATAATAGGCAGTAGCCAAAAGTCCTGAAGAACCAACGAAACTGATTCCATGATAAAGGAATGAGGTATTACTGACCCATCCTCTTGAAACTCCAACTACTGCACCAAGTTGTAATGCACCACCGAAATATCCGACTGCATCCATCATCTTTCGACCATATTTTTTATCCAAGTATTCTCGGTATGACTCCATATTGGATAGTGATTTCCAACCTAAATAGCCACCGACGAAAGTTGTCCCTAAGATTACCTTATTCATTTGTATCCCTCAATTTAATATCCGCCAACAACGCCCGCCTCATCCAAGTAAAGGTAAGCCATATAGCCACCCGAAATAAATCCTAATGGCCCTAATATCTTCCCTGTTAAGTCTGACTCTCCTCTTAGCGTGTAGGGAATCGAGTGGAGAGTTTCAATAAGTCCTACGCCCATCATTCCAAGAGCGAGAGTATATCCTATTTTGTGTATTGGTTTATCCTCAGTTTTGTAATATTTCATTGGGAGGCTCAAAGGGTTCATAATCTTGGTGTTCTTATCTTGACTGTTAAAGTTATCGTTTCAGATTATCTTACCTTAATCGAGATTATTCACAATATTTCCGAAAGGAAATAGAAACTATTATAAGGTATGAGAGCAAAAGTTCCAATTCTTTAATTTGAGATTCAGAACCATTTTTAATCAATTACAGCGATAGGCTCGCAGTATGCCTTTTTGTGATAATCTCAAGAATACCATTCTTTCAGAACAATTTCTTCCTTAACCGGGATTTTTCAAGATTAAAGATTATTTTTTCATCAAAGTAGCGACAATTGCTAAAGCAATTAAGCCCCCACCTGCATAAAGAACGGTATTATCGGCAGGTTCTTCTTCAATACAAGTTCCATAAGAATCACTTTCCTCATCTTCATCAACGATGAATCCTTCTTTACAAGTTCCACAGACTCCTCCGATTCCATCTTTTTGATTCATACTCGAACAGGAGATACATTCTCCATTTTCATCCAACATAAATCCATCTAAGCAATCTCCGCAAGTTTCATCTTCATTTTCGACTTTGTTTTCGTCAGCACAAGTAGTTTTATTATTTTCAATATCCTTCCGAATCCATTTTGCCGCCTCATCCTCAAGGATAAAAATATATCCTCTAAACGGTTGCCCAAAATCCGATAAGGGAACTCCGTCTTTGATGTTAAACTTTTTATTTTTATTAGTCCATGTCTTTTTGATTACTCCATCCTTTGAAGCCGTAGTTTCAATATCAAAATTATAAATTGCGTTCCACTTTGGGTCTAATCCTTAAACATCCTAGTCCATAGTATCATTGGTTAATGTGTGCGTGATGATGTAGTCCTTGTATTCTGTGGTTCTCACAGATGGAGTAGTAGCAGTTCCAATAAATCCAAGAGTCCGAGATTGGTCGTTCCAAACAAAATCGTTCTCATCACTTTTGAATAATAAATTAGGCATTACATGACCGTAGTTGAAAGTATCCACACCGAACATAAATCAAACTTTATGTTTTTGACTGTTAAAGTTTTACTTTAGGGCTACAATCAACAAGAGTAATGCCGCACCACCAATACCTGCATAAAGGAGAGTATTATCAACCGCAATACATTCACCATAAGTATCACTATTTACATCGGTATCTTCAACATACCCTTCATCACATACGCCACATTCATAATCAGATGCACCAATTACTCTATTTAGGCTTGTGCAAGTAGGTAATTCAGTAATAACAATCTTTGCTATAAGAAGTCCTTCAGCCAAACAATCTTCATTTGTTGGCCCTGCTATCTCTTGTAATGCAGTTTCTTCCACACCATCAGCAGTAGGTGGGTAAAGTGAGGCTACATAGCCTTCAGGAATTGATAATGCCCTTAGATTCTGTTTATCTTCAGGAATGAGGTTATCTCCTACTTTTAGAGTTTCAACCCACCCATCAGCAAATCCATCATCGGAAATGCACTTTTCATAGGCAGTAGGCTCATCAACAACATAATCTTCCCAATCTGCTTTCATAGCAATTGTTGGTGAAGTATATGTTCCTCCACCACCATAACCAAAAATATCAACTCCGAACATAACTTACCTTCAACGATTCTGATTGTTAAAGGTATCGTTTAATCGAAATCCTATTTCTTCAAAAGTCAAAGAAAACCCATCGGGTCAAATCAGGACTAAATGCGGCCTCATCAACCAACCCCATGAAGTCTTTCAAATCATCAAAAGAATCAAACATAAAATTGAAGTCCATAATTCCAAACAACCAATTAGGGGCATTCTGTTTGCCTCCTTCGACTACAACAAGCGTTGGCTTTCTTTGTTGAAGGCTATTGATAAGTTCATGGATAGTTCCGCACATTGGGATGTCGGGATTGATATATACAATCACACAATCAGCAACATCAGTCATTCTCAAATCAACATGACAAATCGCCTTCATCTGTTCCGACAATTCAAAGAACCGCCCCAACTTTTTTAGTTCCATCATTTTTGTTTTTTCCTCTCCGACTTCACCGTAAGAAGCATAGTTGATTGGTTTATCGCAAGGGTCAAGCGTAAGCATTCCTTTGCCTGACAAGAATGGCTTCATCATATCTCGCCACCCTACACCATCATCTTTCGCATGGTCTATTGGCCCTGCGAGATAAACTCTTAGCCCTTTCAATCTATTCTGCTTATGTCCCTTTGTTTTCTTACTTTGCTTTGTCAATTCATTCACCACATCTTCTGCTTCAATATCAGTTCCCATCTTAGCACCTTAAAGTAAAATCATTCAACCACCCTTACGAACCTTTCTGTTCAATAATGATAGATTCGTTTGTTTTTTTTAGATTATTCAAATATTCATTTGCCTCAGAATAATCAAAAAATTGTTTGATGGGCATACTATCTCTATCCACAAGCCACCATTCACTCACTCCGAAGGCAGATAACCTCTCTAATTTGCACTCAACAATATAGGATTCAATAAACTTATCAACCGATTTATTGGAGGGGATAAAGTGCCTTGAAATCCAATTTTTTGAATAATAAATATCCACAATCACACTATCATACCCATCCATAGATTCGCCATCAATAATGAACTTCATAATAATCACCTAATTATCCTTTTAATCTGTTGGAGTTTTATTTTTAATTGCCTGTTTTCTCTTTCCAAAGTTTTCACTTTCAATTTTAATCGTCTGATGTCATTATCGGTTAATTGCATTTTTTCACGCCCTAATATTCTATATCAAACACTATGGATTGATGCTTAGAAAAATCATTTTCAATTGTTCTTGCCCCAAAGACCCTTATATCATTATGGTAAAGGACTTGAGAACTTTCATTCTGTGAGTTATTTGTGGAATCATTTGACTCCAAAGGCAACTTGAATAAACTACAAGACTTAATCAATGAGGACAATTCATAATCTTTCTTGATATTAAATTGACCCACTAAAATATATTTTCTTTGTATATTCCTCTCAATCATCAGTTCCATTGATTCTAATTGTTTCCTTCTTGTTTTCTTCCTTTTGGATAAATTGATAGAGATAATTGAAATGTCCTCCAACTGAGTTTCTAAACAATAGGTATCTTCAGTTAATTTGATAGTTTTGAACATATTAGTCCCAAACAAACAAATCGAATAGTATCCTCTATCCTTGTATGATACGAATGGATTAAGTGATTTTGTAGTTTCAATTAAATTATTATTGATAAGTTCAATTTGTGGGATTTTTCCGATGCCCTGAAATGAGATTTGATTTACAATCATCAAGTCAGGTTGTATATCTCTTCTCAATTTCTTTAGTCGTTCAATATTCAAATATTGTTGAATTATTTTCTTTTTGGTTCTCGTAAATGGATTTAGGTTTTTTAATAATCCTTGTGAGCCAAAAATGAATCTCTCAGCATCACTAAACATTATTCGCATAACTAATCCTCATAACTAATGGATATTTACTCACTAATAAGTGTTCGCATCACTTGGGGATTCCGCAGATTTCACACTCTAATTCAGAATATGGCTCATTTTTCCTAATCCATTTATGTTCACACAACACCCTCAATTCACCGACTGATTCAGCAATCCTTTTCCAAAGGTTTGTTTGCTCTCCATGTAATAGGATAATTTTACGCTCACAACTCTTCAATCGTTCATGCAATTCCGAATGATAATTCATCTGTTCTGCGAGT
>JAAHTG010001319.1_pt1 | contig 17152 bp, 10 predicted proteins | sample 6116081 | NCBI WGS metagenome assembly JAAHTG01 (sample SAMN13939989, study PRJNA603662) | sponge metagenome | isolation source: marine sponge | host: Mycale hentscheli | place: New Zealand | collected 2005 | reverse complement strand
TCTATTCTTTGTTCATTCCTATGGAGTGGAATTACGAAGGATACATTGATTCTTACGGCTATCCTGTCTTCGACACTCCACAAAAAGAAGTGTGTGGACCTCATGGAATCCCAATTAAAATAGGTGTAATTGAGTATTGGCAAAACGAGGTAGAAGGTCTTAAAAACGATCAAGATGGTTTAAATGAATTTTATAGACAGTTTCCTCGTACAACTAAACATGCGTTTAGAGATGAGTCTAAACAGTCTTTATTTAATCTAACTAAAATATATCAACAAATAGATTATAACGAAGATTTAGAAAAAAATTCAGTTGTAACTACAGGTAGTTTTCATTGGGAAGATGGGGTTAAAGATACAAAAGTTATATTTGTTCCAAATAAAAACGGTAGATTTAAAGTTTCTTGGGTGCCACCTGTACATTTGCAGAATCAAATATTTATAAAACATAACATGAAGTACCCAGCCAATGAGCACATAGGCGCTTTTGGTTGTGATAGTTATGATATATCAGGCACAGTAGATGGTAAAGGTTCTAACGGATCTTTGCATGGTTTAACTAAATTTAGTATGGATGAAGCACCGTCTAATAACTTTTTTTTAGAATATATAGCTAGACCACAAACTGCTGAAATGTTTTTTGAAGATGTGTTAATGGCTTTGCATTTTTATGGAATGCCAATATTAGCAGAAAACAATAAACCAAGATTATTATACTATTTAAAACGTAGGGGTTATAGAAATTTTTCTATGAATAGACCTGATAAATTAAAATTATCTGTAACAGAAAGAGAGATTGGTGGAATACCTAACTCTAGTGAAGATATAAAACAAGCACACGCTGCAGCTATAGAAACATATATAGAAAATTACGTAGGAAATTTAGGAGAAAAATTTGGAAATATGTATTTTCAAAGAACACTAGAAGATTGGGCTACGTTTGATATTAACAATAGAACTAAGCATGATGCTTCTATTAGCTCAGGATTAGCTATAATGGCTTGTAATAAAAATAAATATAGACCAGTAAATGAAATAATTAGAGAAAAAGTTTCTTTAGGTTTTTCAAAATATAACAATAAAGGAGATTTTTCTAAAATAATAAAATAAATGATTCAAGGAAATTATAACAGTGGTTTTCCTAGTCAGGTAGTACCTGATGCAGAGAAAATGAGTTGGGAGTACGGTACTCGCGTAGGTAGAGCTATAGAGTATGAGTGGTTCAGAAGTAATAGAGGTGGTGACAGATTCTCTATGAATTTTGCTAATTTTCATAATTTAAGGTTATACTCTAGAGGAGAACAATCTATACAAAAGTATAAAGATGAATTATCTATTAATGGTGATTTGTCTTATCTTAATTTAGACTGGAAACCAGTTCCTATTATACCTAAGTTTGTTGATATAGTTGTAAATGGTATGTCTCAAAGAGATTATGATGTTAAAGCTTACGCTCAAGATCCTGAATCTCAAAAGAAAAGAACTAATTACGCCGAAGGTTTATTAAGAGATATACAGGCTAGATCATTTTTGCAAAAAGCAGAAAAAGAAATTGGCATGAATTTATGGACTACGTCAGCTCCAGAAAATTTACCAGAAAATAAAGAAGAGTTAAGTTTACATATGCAACTTAGCTATAAACAGTCTATTGAAATAGCAGAAGAAGAAGCTATATCAAATGTAATGGCTCAAAACAAATATATACAGACTAAAAAAAGAATGCTTCAGGATTTGGTTGTCTTAGGTATCGGAGCGGTTAAAACAAACTTTAACAAGTCTAATGGAATAACAGTTGAATACGTGGATCCTGCTAATTTAGTATATTCTTATACTGATGATCCTAACTTCCAAGATCTTTATTATGTAGGTGAAGTTAAAATGATACATTTATCTGATCTTCAAAAACAGTTTCCAGATTTAACACCTGATGAACTAAAAAGAATTGAAAAATTTCCAGGAACACAAAACTACCTTAGAAACTGGAACGAATCTCCAGATATGGTTGCTGTTTTGTTTTTTGAATACAAAACTTATAGTAATCAAGTATTTAAAATTAAACAAACAGATCAAGGTTTAGAAAAAGCATTAGAAAAAACAGACTTTTTTAACCCTCCACCTAATGATAATTTTGAAAGAGTATCAAGATCTATAGAAGTATTATATAGTGGCGCTAAAGTATTAGGTATTGATAATATGTTATCATGGGGAATGTCACAGAATATGACCAGACCTTTTTCTAATATGACTAAGGTTAATATGAATTACCAAATATGTGCTCCTAGAATGTATAGAGGGCGTATAGAATCTTTAGTAGGTAGAATAACAGGCTTTGCTGATATGATTCAATTAACACATTTAAAACTACAACAAGTTATAGCAAGGATGGTGCCAGATGGTGTTTTTGTTGATGTTGATGGTTTAGCAGAGGTTGATTTAGGTAATGGAACAAATTATAATCCACAAGAAGCGCTTAACATGTATTTCCAAACAGGTTCTATTGTTGGTAGATCTTTAACGCAAGATGGTGATCCTAATAGAGGCAAAGTACCAATACAAGAGCTTCAAACGTCTAGTGCTAATGGTAAAATACAATCACTTATAGGTACTTACCAATATTACCTTCAAATGATACGTGATGTAACAGGGCTTAATGAAGCTAGAGATGGTAGCACTCCTGATAAAGACGCTTTAGTTGGTATACAAAAAATGGCGGCTGCTAATAGTAATACAGCTACACGTCATATATTACAATCATGTTTGTATTTAACTGTAAAAGCAGCAGAAAACGTATCACTTAGAATAGCGGACATGCTTGAGTTTGATTTATTGGCGGATACTTTAAAGAAATCTGTTAGTAATTTTAACGTAGGTACGTTAGAAGAAATGGCCAATTTAAATTTATTTGAGTTTGGCATATATCTTGAACTACAACCAGACGATGAAGAAATAGCTAAGTTAGAAGAAAACATACAAGTAGCTTTACAATCAGGTCAAATATTTTTAGAAGATGCTATTGATATAAGACAAATAAAAAACTTAAAATTAGCTAACCAAATGCTAAAAGTTAAACGTAAAGCTAAACAAAAAATGGATCAAGAGATTGCGCAGCAAAATATAGCGGCTCAATCACAAGCTAACATACAAGCGCAAGAAGCATCTGCTTTGTATGAGGTTCAAAAGCACGAAGCTATGGCGGCTTCAAAATTACAAATCGAACAAGGTAAAGCTGGTTTTGAAATACAAAAAATTGAAAAAGAAGCTCAAATAAAAAAAGAGTTAATGGAGATAGAATTTCAGTACCAAAAACAATTAGCTCAAATGGACAAAGGATACATGAGTGCTAAAGAAACAGAAATAGAAGATCGTAAAGATAAAAGAACAAAAATGCAAGCAACACAACAAAGTGAAATGATTGCGCAAAGAAACAATGACTCAGGCCCTGTAGATTTTGAATCAGGTAATGATAGTCTTGGTGGAATAAACTTAAATGGCTTTGGTCTTTAAGTAGTATTATTTATTAATTTTATATTATTATATTATGTCAGAAACAAAAACAAACGATGAAGTGATAGCTGAAAACCCTATTGAAAGAAGTGGTGAGGTTAAAACTGAAACAAAAGCAGATTACAAAGTTGATTTAAAAACAGGGTCAACAACAAAAAACAAACCATCTACTGTTACAAAAGTGGATTTAACTAAAAAACCAAAAGAAGATGCCGTTCAAATCGGAGAAACAAAAGAAGTGGTTGTGGAAGAACAAACCGGAGATAGCGTTAAAATGGACGAACAAATACATGAGTCCGGCGAAGCTACTGAAGAGTTTAAACAAATCCAAGAAATAAACGAAAAAGAAGTTAAACAAGTAGAGGCAACAGTAAAAGAAGCAATAAGAGATGAAAAAGTACTAGGTAAACAATTACCAGAAAACATCGAAAAACTTGTTAATTTTATGGAAGATACAGGTGGCACCGTAGAAGATTATGTCAGATTAAACGCTGATTACTCTAACATAGACGGTAGTGCTTTGTTAAAAGAATATTATAAAAAAGCTAAACCACATCTTAATGATGAGGAAATAGGTTTCATCATGGAAGATAATTTTGAATATGATGAAGAAGTGGACGATGAGCGAGACGTCCGAAAGAAAAAACTTGCTTTTAAAGAAGAGGTTGCAAAAGCTCATAGTTATTTAGAAGATTTAAAAGGTAAATATTACGACGAAATCAAGTTGAGACCGGGCGTTACCCAAGAACAGAAAAAGGCTATGGATTTTTTTAATCGATATAACGAAGATCAGCAAATTGCTTCACAACAACACGAGGAATTTAAAAATAAAACTAAAGAATACCTCTCCGATGATTTCAAAGGTTTTGATTTCAAAGTTGGAGATAAAAATTTTAGATACAATGTTAAAAATCCAAATGAAGTTGCTGAATCCCAGTCAAATATTTCTACGTTTGTTCAAAAGTTTTTGGACAATGACGGAGCAGTTAAAGACCACGAAGGATATCATAAAGCAATATACGCTGCTAGAAACGCTGATACTATAGCGCAACATTTTTACGAGCAAGGCAAAGCCGACGCTGTTAAAGATGTAGTGTCTAAGTCTAAAAACATTAGTAACGAATCTAGGCCACAGCCTACAGGAGATGTTTTTGTTGGAGGGTTTAAAGTAAAAGCTGTTAGTGGTTCTGATTCTCGTGGACTTAAAATAAAAACACGTAAATTTAACAATTAAAATTAACAATTATGGGAATATTAACTCCTCAATTTGGTAGTTTAGTGCCTTCACAGTCACAACAGACTTTGGCTAACAACTATTTAAACTTCAACGGCGCTGCTGGTGGAGGAACATTCGCACAACAATACCTTCCTGAAATTTATGAAGCTGAAGTAGAAAGATACGGTAATCGTACTATCTCTGGTTTCTTAAGAATGGTTGGTGCTGAAATGCCAATGACGTCTGATCAAGTAATTTGGTCTGAACAAAATAGATTACACATCGCGTATGATAACGTTGCTTGTAATCAAAATCAAACAATCACGTTACCTGCTGGCGTTACTAACGTATTAGCACCTAACATGACTGTTGTAATTATGGATCCAGCTAATCCGTCTGCTACTGTACATGCTATTGTAGGAAATGGTGCTGCTCAAACAGGAAACCAAACTGCTACAGTTTATCCATACGTTGCTGCAAACCTTGCTGGTTTATCAGCTGCTGGATTAAAACTATTTGTGTATGGTTCTGAATTTGCTAAAGGTACTGCTGGTTCTACTGAGAACATCACTCCTTCTTTCACGCAATACGCTAACTCACCTATCATTATTAAATCCAATTATCAAATAAATGGATCTGATACTGCTCAAATCGGTTGGGTTGAAGTTGCTGCTGAAGATGGAACATCAGGGTTTTTATGGTATTTAAAAGCTGAAGGTGAAACTAGATTAAGATTTGAAGATTACTTAGAAATGAGTATGGTTGAAGGTCAATTAGCTACGGCTGGTTCTGGTTTTACTACTAATCAAGGTTTAATACCTGGATTTGGTGGTGCTGCACCTGCTATTGCTGCTAAAGGAACTCAAGGTTTATTTTCTGCTATACAGTCAAGAGGTAATGTACTTGCTGGATACGGTGGAACATTAACTGATTTTGATTCTATATTACAAAACTTAGATTCTCAAGGTGCTATTGAAGAAAATATGCTTTTCTTAGATAGAGCTACAGAGTTACAGTTTGATAATATGTTAGCACAACAAAATTCTTACGGAGCTGGAGGTACATCTTACGGTGTATTTGAAAACTCTGAAGAAATGGCGTTGAATTTAGGGTTTTCTGGTTTCAGAAGAGGTTCTTATGACTTCTACAAAACTTCATGGAAATACTTAAATGATGCTTCTACAAGAGGTGGTTCTGGAAACTTCACTGGCGGTGACAACATCGATGGTGTATTAGTACCTGCAGGAACAACTACTGTGTATGACCAATTACTTGGTACAAACATCAGAAGACCGTTCTTACATGTACGTTACAGAGCTTCACAAGCAGATGACAGAAGAATGAAATCTTGGATCACAGGATCTGTTGGTGGTGCATTTACTACAACTTCAGATTTTATGCAAGTTTCTTTCTTATCTGAAAGATGTTTAGTAACTCAAGCTGCTAATAACTTCGTGTTATTTGTTGCTTAATATTTATGTAATTTTTACCCTCGTTATATCAACGGGGGTAATTATTACTTTTATAAACTATTTAATTATATTATATTATGTCAAAAACAAAAGAAAAAAAAATAAGCAACCCAGAACAAGATTGGGAAATAAAAGATAGAAATTACTTTTTAACAGGAACAGATAAACCTTTAACATATACGCTTCCTTCTAAGCACTCAGCACGTTATCCTTTATTATGGTTTAATGAAGAAACAGGAGAGCAAAAAGCTATAAGATACGCTACTAATCAAATGTCTCCATTTGAAGCAGATCAAAAAGGTGAAGTTACAATGTCGCATATTGTTTTTAGAGACGGCGCACTGCATGTTCCAAAAAGAATGCAATCTTTACAAAAGCTTTTATCACTATATCATCCATATAAAGGAACAAGATATCAAGAGCATTCGCCAGTACAAGAAGCTCAAAGTGATTTACATTATTTAGAATTAGAAATAGAAGCTTTAAATCATGCTAAAAATATAGACGTTGATGAAGCTGAGGCTATTCTTAGAGTAGAAAAAGGCTCTGTAGTTTCTAAAATGAGTTCTAAAGAAATAAAAAGAGATGTACTATTGTTTGCTAAAAACGATCCACAGTTATTTATTGAATTAGCGCAAGATGACAATGTTCAATTAAGAAACTTTGGTATAAAAGCTGTAGAAGCTAATATATTAAGTTTGTCAAGTGATAATAGAGATTTCAAATGGGCTAGCAATGGCCGAAAACTTATGACTGTGCCTTTTGAAGAACATCCATATTCAGCTTTAGCTGCTTGGTTTAAAACAGACGAAGGTTTAGAAGTTTTTAAAACTATAGAGAAAAAACTCTCTTAATCTGTAATATTAATATAGGGTCCGTTTAATCGGGCCCAATATTATAATAAAAATATACAAATGGCAATAAACGTAGATACTGTTTATAAAACAGTTTTATTAATACTTAACCAACAACAAAGAGGTTACATGACACCTGACGAGTTTAACAAAGTCGGTGCTCAAGTACAACTTAACATGTTTGAAAATTACGCTAGTGATCTTAATCAACAATATAGAGTTGCTCAAAATGACACGGAATACGCTAATAGAGTTAAGAATATAAACGAAAAAATTGACATTTTTAAAAAAATTGGATCAGCTAACTACAATACAGCTGGATCATACTTTACACTTCCTTACGCGGACAGTTCTCCTTATTTTGTAGAAAACGAAGCAAACAACGGTACCAATAGCTATACTGTTACAGGTTTTACTAGTAGTAATAACTATAACTTTGACACTCAATGGAGAGTTACTGCTGGTGGAATAGAAATATATAACTATACGTTTACAACTAGCGGTACTGGTACTCAATTTGTTTTTACAAATTCACCTGTAGGAGCTATGGTTTTTGAAGCTTATTCTATGGATTTTTATAGAATTGGAACGGTTATATATAACGATCTTACAGAAGTACAGATGATAGATAGAAACGAATGGTATTTAATAAAAAAAGCACCATTAGTAGCGCCTACAACTTCTCAACCTGTTTGCTTGTATGAAGATCAAAAAATATACGTATACCCTACATCTATAATTAATAGTTTACAAGTTTCGTATATAAAAAAACCTAGCAACCCTGTTTGGGGTTATGTATCAGGTGCGTTAGGCCAATATAGTTACTACGAACCTTCTTCAACTCAATTTGAATTACATCCATCAGAGCAAACGGAACTTATAATAAAAATATTAATGTACGCTGGTGTTATTATAGAAGATACAAACTTAGTGCAAATAGCTGCGCAAAAAGTACAGGGTGATGATTTAAATGAAAAAAGCTAATAAATGGGACTACTTACAGAAAACAACTTACAATATTACGGAGGAACTCAATTGTTTACTCAGAACGCTAACACTAGAGATTTTATTAGCACATTTGATACTGAGTTAATATTTACTACAAACGATCCTACTAACACGAACTACTCTTTAAATAACTGTGAATTATATCAAAGCACAGATGTAGGCGTTACATGGACACCTTATAACACTTTAGCTAACGCAAATTACACAGCTACTTTTAATTCTTTAAATAGCACTATAACTACAAATACAGCTATAGCGGCTGGAACGTGGTTTATGATACAGTTAAAGCAAGCTGCTATAGAAAATAATTACGGTAGTTATGAATACGTAAGCATAAACGATATAGTTAATAATTATTTAGTTGCTTATGTTGGTGAAGGTAAATTAGTTCCTAATGTTAAAAGAACTGATGTTATATTTCACGCTAAAAGAGGTTTACAAGAATTTAGTTATGATACATTAAAAAGCATTAAGTCTGTAGAATTAAGTATACCTTCTAGTTTATCTTTAATAATACCGCAAGACTACGTAAACATTGTAAGATTATCTTGGATAGATGAGTTAGGAGTACAAAGAATAATATATCCAGCTAATAATCTAACAACAGCGCCTTACTCTGCTTTGTCACAAGATCAATCAGGGTTTCCTATACAAGACGCTAATTCAAATAATGTAGAAGTTCCACCTACAACTATAGAAAGATGGAATGATGCTGATACTAGAAAAATAACAGGAAATTATAGTTGGAACGCTGCTTATAATACTGACGCTTGGTTGGATGGTTATCCTATGCTATGGCAGCAAGCTGTTGGTGAAAGATATGGATTAAATCCATCAACAACGCAGGTCAATGGTTGGTATTTAGTAGACGAAAGAAGAGGTACTTTTAATTTTTCAAGTAATTTAGCTGGAAGATTAATAGTATTAGAATATATCTCTGATGGTTTAGCTACTGATTTAGAAACTAAAGTACCCAAATTAGCTGAAGATGCTATGTATGCTCATATAAATCACTCTATATTAGCTAGTAGAATAAACCAACCAGAATATATTGTACAAAGATATAAAAAAGAAAGAAGTGCTAAACTAAGAAATGCTAAGATAAGATTATCAAACATAAAACTTGATCAAATAGTTCAAGTTATGAGAGGTAAATCTAAATGGATTAAAAATTAATACATGGCAGAAATTAAAAATACCTTTTTAAAAGGTAAAATGAATAAAGATTTAGACGCTAGACTTGTTCCAAACGGAGAGTATAGAGAAGCTACAAATTTACAAATAAGTAGATCAGAAGGATCAACTGTTGGTGAGTTTGAAAATATTTTAGGTGATCTAGCTGTTGCTAGTACTGGATCACAAAACACTAAAATAATAGGTCAATTTTCTGACACTACTAATAACGTTATATATTTTTTTGCCAGTAATCATTATTCTAACTTATCTCCACCTGAAAGGGCTGATAGCAGTAAAACTTGTAGAATATACTCTTATAACATAGACACAAATACTTTGGTTAATTTAGTAGATGGCTATTGGTTAAACTTTAATCAAGCTTACCCTGTTTATGGAGTTAACCTTGTTGAAGAATTGTTATTTTGGACTGATAACTTAAATCAACCAAGAAAAATAAACATAAGTTTAGCTAACCCAAATAACTTAGCCACTCCAGTTTATTATTTTAACGAAGACCAAATTTCAGTAGCTAAATATTACCCGTATCAACCTATAGTTGCCATGGAAAGAAACACATACAGTGTTGATGGGGTTGTAAGTAGTAGCAATATAGTGGTTTTAGACCAAGCAGCTTCTAACATACAAGTGGGAGATATAGTTACAGATAGAATTAAAACAGGTGTTGTAGTTATAAATTCTTTAATTACTGTAATTGAAATAACAGCAAATAAAACTGTTAAATTATCGCAAGCTGTAACTTTAGCAGACGGTTTTAAAATAGACTTCAGCAGACCTTCAATGGAAAATCAATCTAGCGAATATGTTAGCGATTATAGTTTAATAGAAAGTTATGCAGTAGCCGGTACAGCAGCTGGTTCTAACATAACTATAGCAACTAGTTTATTAAACAGTACGCCAACAATAGGGATGTATGTTGTTTGTCCTACAAACGCCACGGCGATATCAAGTAGTGGTCTTGGCGCTACACCAGACAACACAGGTGTTATAACCTCTGTAACAATTAGTGGTGCTAATACAATTATAACTTTAGATGTTGCAAATTCTATAGCCGCTGCTTCGCCTTTTCCAGATTTATTAATAGGTAAAAATCCTAATTATGATTCTCAATGGAAAGGTGATCCTGATTTATTAAAGCAAGAATACGTTAGGTTTAGTTATAGAATAAAGTTTATTGATAATGAATATTCTTTAATGGCTCCTTTTAGTCAAATAATGTTTATCCCTGAGCAATACAGTAAGTTTGGTAAAGGTATAAACACGCAAGAAGAAGACATGGACGACGCTTACCAAAGCACTATAGTTTCTTGGATGCAAAATAATATTGACAATATTTTATTAAAAATACCTATACCAAAAATAATAAAAAGCAATCAAAATTTAGCAACAACAGCTAACGCTGCTGATTTAATTTCAAGTCTTCATGTTAAATCTATTGACATATTATATAAAGAATCTGACTCATTAGCTGTTAAAGTTCTTGACACTGTCCAAATAACAAGCGCTACTACTTTTAGTTCTATTTTATATGAAGACTTAATTAATTTTAGTAATACTGTAAAATATTTAGATTATAATTACGAGTCTAGCAAGCCATATAAAACACTACCTCAAAACCAAACAGTTAGAGTTTACGACAAAGTTCCTATAAAAGCTTTATCGCAAGAGATTATAGGTAATAGAGTTGTTTACGGTAACTATGTAGACAAACATAGTAGTCCTTTAGCTGCTAATTATGGCGTTACTATAGCGGACAAGTCTGTGGTTTATGATAATTATACTCAGTTTCCTAGCAGCTCTTTAAAACAAAACAGAACCTATCAAGTTGGTTTGGTTTTAGCAGATAGATACGGTAGACAATCAAATGTTGTTTTATCTACTCAAGATGACAACCCTAACCAACCTGGTTCTACTGTTTTTTCTTCTTATAAAAAATATTTAGACAATGATGTTTTTAATTGGCTTGGTGATGCGTTTAGACTTACTTTTAACGCAGCTATACCTGTTGATAATCCTGGTCCTGGCATATGGAATTCTACAACAACTCCATTAGGTTGGTTTTCTTATAAAATTGTTGTTAAACAACAAGAGCAAGATTATTACAATGTATACTTACCAGGTTTTGTAAATGGTTATCCAGTAACGCAGAACATAGAACAAGATCAAACTGTTTTTACAGTTTTAACTGGTGACAATATAAATAAAGTACCTAGAGATTTAACTGAAGTTAGTGGTCAACAAACTCAGTTCAGTAGTAGCGTTAGACTATTTGCAAGAGTAAACAATCCAGACTTAAACAACAAACAAACTGGAACACCAGTTATACCATATACAAATCATTCAACTCCTTGGAACCAACAATATTACCCTAACATAAGTTCTGAGTTCGTAAGAAATATTACAACAATACAAGATGGCGAAATACAAGCATCGCCTTTTCAGGCTGGGGTAACTGCTGGTGCTTTTGATAACGCTACAGGTAAAATACCTTGGGGAACAACCCCTGGTGGAACTGACGATGAAATGGCTCCGCTATATAATGCTGATTCAAATCCTTATTTTGCAGAATTAAGCGTAGGTCAAAGAGTATTAGAAACTAATGATACAGATCCTGTTAACGCTTCAAGGAATAGAAGTAATCAACTAGGCGCTATATGTACAATTAATGCGGCTGGATCTTCTGGCGCAATAATTACTATGCAACCTTTTTTAACTATATCTGAGACAGATCCTACGGTTTCTTTGTTAGATATATTTTGGGAAACATCTTCTACAGGTAATTTAGTAGATTTAAATAACACTATCAACGCTCAATATGCTGGTTTAGTTACAACTACAGACGTTAGTTTATCGTTTTTTGAAAACGCAGTGCCAGAAACAGCTATTGATGCTAGTTTTAGTTTTGTAGATGGCGGTGGAACTCCTAGGACAAATCTTACATCTGCTAGCATAACAGCTGTAGTAGATAATACAAATCCTGCAAATTCTGTAGACGTAAGAACTTTTGAGTTAAGAGAAAATAATGATGGAACTTATGGTCTTTATACTGGCAAAGCAAGCTCTACAGGTTTAGATGCTTATTTTTGGTATGGAACAAATTCACCTCAAGTAAATGACTATACAATAACTTTTGCTACTGTTTTTACAGCTGGAGACGGAGTAACGTACCCGGATTCTATATCTACAATGAATGTTAAAGTAAAAAATATTATACCATCTACTCTTGTAAGTAACCAATGTCCTATAACTTTATCAGGAACTGATGCTCCTTCTGTTAACGATACTACTATATTTAACTTTTTAACCGGTCAAACAGTTGGCGGTACACCTGACTATGGTAAATGGGTTAATGGATCTGCTGATGTTAACAACTATCAACAAGAGTTAATATTTAGCATTATATCTCAGGTAGACACTAACGGTGCTGTAAATATATTTGAATTTTCTACACTTTCAAACGGTGTTTTAAGTGTAAAAAGTAATTCAACATTAGTTACTGGAGAAACCTATACTATAAACGTTGGTATAACGGATAACAATGGAGTTACAACTGGAGTTGTCCCATATACTGGCCTTCAAGGTAACTGTTCTATATCTTTTACTGTTGGAGCTCAGCACATAAACAGAGCGCCTTGTAATGGCCCAATACTTTCTGGATTAAATATTGGTTGTGGAAATTATAGACAAATATGGGCTTTTGTCAACAGTGCTTTAGAAACTGGAGTTAGTGGCGGTTTAGGAACATATCCTTCAACAGGTATACCTAATATATTTTATGGTACATCAAATAATTATACTTATTACAATGTAGCGAATAAGTATAGCGGAAGTATAATAGGTAACACTACAAATGGAGGTTTAAACTCTGGAGCGTCACTATATATAACACCTACTTTAAGATTTACACAAGCTCCTAATAACCCAAACGCTAACGTATATTATACTATACAACATAGAGCTAACGCTCAAAGTTCTTGGCAGCAAGCGGTTTATTATAAAATTCAGCAAAATAATGGATCTATAGTAACAACAACAGGTACTGTTGGTACAGCAAATTATTTAACTGGATCTTATATAAGCGGAGCGGCTACTGATTTTAAAACAAAATACTGGTTTGATGTTGCTGGTGAATATAGAGTATTGTCTTCTTATTTGCAAGGCGCGCTTTGCTCTACAGGTTCTTCAAGTACAGTTACATTTTTTCCAGATTTTGGAGACGGAGTATATACTAACCAATGTAGTTTAGGTCCACTGTAAAAAACAAGTAAAAACAAGTAATAATTAATATATGGCAGTTACTATTGAATTAGGTTATTTTAATACCTTTGCATTAAAAAGATTAGCTAGCACAGCAGTGCCACAAGTAGCTGATCCTAACGAAGACTGGTTCATTGAAGAATCAAGAATAAAAGGTGGTTATAATAACAAAACTGTTGATTTTGGAGTTAAAGCTTATTTAGTTGAAGATATATCTCAATCATCTAGAAGAACTAATTCTCTTATATATTCTGGCGTTTTTAATTCTAGAACAGGTGTAAATCAAACAAATCAATTTAGCGTAGCAGAAGAAATAACTAGAAGTGTAGATCCAATTAATGGTTCTATACAAAAACTTTACGCTGAAGACACAAATTTAATAGTTTTTCAAGAAAAGAAAGTCAATAGAGCTTTAATAGATAAAGACGCTATATACTCTGCTGAAGGATCTGCCATAACAACAACAGCTAACTTAGTTATAGGGCAAATAACTCCTTACGCAGGTAACTGGGGCATTGGTACTAACCCAGAATCATTTGCTGTTTATGGTTATAGAAAATACTTTGTAGATAAAAACAGAAACGCTGTACTAAGGTTATCTCAAGATGGTATAACAGAATTATCTAATTACGGCATGAGTGATTATTTTAGAGATCAACTATCTTTAATAACTTCTACTGGTAAAATAACAGGCGGTTGGGATATACATAATAAAAATTATATATTAAACATGGTTCCTTCGTATGGTTCTTTAAGCTATCAAACACTTTGTTTTGATGAAAGATCTTTAGGTTGGACTACTTTTTACACTTATAATCCTAGTTTTATAACTAGCGTAAAAGGAAACTTGTACACTAGTAAAGATGGTAAATGGTATCAAAGTTATGTAAACGGTCAACCAAGAAATAAATTTCACGATGATTCAACATCGTCACAAAGTACGGTTAAATTTATTTTAAACCCAGCTCCTGATAAAATGAAAAACTTTAATACGTTAAGCTACGAAGGTACAAACGGCTGGGAAGTTACTTCAATTATAAGTGATGAAACTGGTTATGATTTAAACGCTAATGAATCAGCTTATGTTTCAGAAACAGACGTTTCTTCTACTATATGGAGTTATGATCAAGGGCAGTACCAAGAAGGCGGTGTTACTCAATATGCTGGGTTTGCAAGAAAACAAAATAATTACGTGGCTGCAATAAAAAGTGCCACACCTGCTCAAGTAGGAGAGGTTATTTTTGGTAATTCAATGATGGGTATAAAAGGTTACACAGCTGTAGTCACTATGACAACAGACACAACTAGATCTGTTACAGCTAATGGCCAAACAATAAATCTAACAGCTACTAATGACGGAGGATTAAAAGAGTTGTTTTCAGTAGGAAGCACTTTTTCGTTACAATAAAATTATATGAAATTAAATATTAGAAAAATACAACATAACGATTGGGATACTTTAGTTTCTTGGTGGTTAGAGTGGAGGTACTGGGAAGTTGCTCCACCAAAAGATTTTTTACCAGACAATGGAACTGGCGGGTTTATAGTTGAAAAAGACGGTATACCTATAGTTTCAGGTTTTTTATATTTTACTAACTCACAAGGCGTTTTACTAGAGTGGATAGTTTCAAATCCAAACTATAGAGATAGTGATAGAAAAGAAGCTATAATTCTTTTAATAGATACAGCAGAAGACTTTATAAAAAAACAAGGTAAATCTTATATATTTAGTATAGGTAGAAATAAACATTTAATAAAAATACATGAAGAGTTAGGTTATTCTGTGGATAAAAAACCTTCTTATGAAATAATAAAAACAATTTAATATGGGAGCAGTAACAGCAGCAGTCGTTGGCACGGTAGGCGGCGCGTTAGTTAAAGGCATTGGCGCTAAGAAAGCAGCAAGAAGAGCAGGTAGAAAAGCCGCAGCCGCGCGTAGAGCTATTGCAGATTTAGAAGCAAACAGACAAGATGTTATAAATCCTTTTGACAACATGGAAGGAGTTGCAGATATGGCTCAAAACCTAACAGGTATGATGTCTAATCCTATGGCTAATTTAGGTGTAGCAACTCAAGCTGCTGAGATGCAAGCAGAAGAAGCAGATATAGCGCTAGCAAATACTTTAGATACGTTAAGAGCAACAGGAGCTGGTGCTGGAGGAGCTACAGCATTAGCACAAATGGCACTTAAAAGCAAACAAGGTATAAGTGCTAGCATACAACAACAAGAAGCGCAAAACCAAAAATTAAGAGCTCAAGGAGAGCAAAACTTACAACAAAGACAAGTTGCTGAAGAACAAAGAATACAAGGTGTAGAAATGAATGACGCTGTTAGACTTCAAAACGCTGAATCGCAAGGTAGAATGTTTGAATTTAACACACAAGAAAGTAGAGATAATACTAAGCTTAGTAGATTATATGGTCAACAAGCAAACGCAGAAGCGAATCAAGCTCAAGCAAGGGCCTCAGGCGTTAATGCTTTAGCTGGTGGATTAACTGGCGTGGGTAATTTAGCCACTTCAGGAGCTTTTGGTGAATTTCCACCAGGATAAATAATAAAAAAATATAATGGCAAAACAAAATCAAGCAGGTTACCCAGTAACTGTAATAAAGCCTTTTGACGAAAGAGAAATACAATCTATAGCATCGCCTTTTATCGCTTTAGGAAACGCATGGAAACAAGGTCAAGATGCTCTTACTAAAAAACAAAAAGCTATACGTAACAGAGAGGCTACAATGTATGAGACTGCTTATAAAAGTTTAGGTAAAATAGAAAGCGTTGACTATGCTACTTTTGACGATAATATGAGAAATTTTTTTGATGGTAAAGTAGATGACTATGTTAAAATAAAAAACAACATTGATTCTGGTCTTATAAATCCTCAAGAAGGAGCTAGATCATTAGCTTATATATCTAACATGATAGATGAATACAAAACTTTAGCTCCAAAAGTTTTAGCACAAGCTAAATACATGATGGATAATGGTGCTGGTGGCAACAACTTATTGTCAAAGCTAAATGATCCTAATTTAGAAATATTATTTTCAAAATTATTAGAAGGATCTGGAGAAGTCACTTTAGCAGAAGATAACAACGGTAAAATGTACTTAAAAGGTTCTGGTAAGTTAGATGGAGAAGATTGGAACTATGATTTAAATTTAAGTGAGTTTGCAAAATTAGATGACAAAGGAGATAGTTTAGCAATAACAACAGTAGCTTTAGATGATTTAGGTTTAACTGATGTGGCTAAGTCAGCTTTAGAAGCTTCAACTTATGAAGAACAAAAAGAAAATGGAACCTCTATAGCTTATACTAATGTTGATCAGGTTAAAAGAGTTTTAAACGGCCCTATGAACAATGCTATTGTAGATATAACTAAAGGTGAAGACTTTGCTAGCGTGTGGGCTGATCAAATATATAAAGACAAAACAGTAGATGAGTTAAAAGAACAAAATCTATTATGGGACGCCGCTGATCCAGTTAAAATGAAAACAGCTATTGATTGGTTGATAGATAAAGCTATAGATATAAACATTCCTATACAACAACAAATTCAGTTTGAAGGAAGAGGTGAAGATGGTTCTTTTGATCCTACTAGCAAAATGATAGGTGTAGATGAAAACTCTACTTTTAATGTAAAACCTAAA
>JAAHTG010001134.1_pt2 | contig 17166 bp, 20 predicted proteins | sample 6116081 | NCBI WGS metagenome assembly JAAHTG01 (sample SAMN13939989, study PRJNA603662) | sponge metagenome | isolation source: marine sponge | host: Mycale hentscheli | place: New Zealand | collected 2005 | reverse complement strand
GTCGTTTGTACGATTTAACAATTCAAAACCAAAAGGGGATGCCTCTATTTAAATGCAAATGCGCACCAAGTGATGAGATCTTAATCTCAAACGTTACGATTCGATACATTGAGGGCCGTGGTATAATCCATGATGCGGCTTGTGAGAAATGCGGCGAGTTTATGGAATTGGCGCACCCAAAAAATGGGGAGTGCGCAGGGTTTACATCAAATAATTTGGGACAGCTTTAAAAACAAAACAGCATGACAGATTTACAACAATCGATATACGATTTAAAAATTTTACAATACGGCGCCATCAAAACGCTCACGCCTGGAGTGCAAGCGATGATATTCACACTTAGCTGTGTCGAATCAGAAGAACATATCTTGCAAGATTACTGCGACATTAACGGCACTTGCTACATGGTAACGGGCAAGAGTGGCGATGTATACAGCCGTGCGCGGCCTGAGTGGCAACAGCTCAAAGAGGCCCGCATGAGAAAGCAAGCAATCATTGCGCACCTTGAGAGATGGGCGGGTGATAGCGTAGATGAAAACGATGAGTTTAAAGAGTTCATGCAATGATTCGCGTGCTAAATCTTTACAGCTGCCTTGGCGGGAATCGCGCGAGGTGGGATGAGGTAGCTGATATAGAAGTTACAGCCGTTGAGTGGGATGCGGAGCTTGCGCGACTATATCAAGAGCGATTTCCTAATGATAAAGTAATTGTTGCAGATGCTCATCAATATTTGCTTTTAAATTATCAAAATTTCGATTTTATTTGGAGCTCACCTGGCTGCCCTACCCATAGCCGCGCAAGATATTGGGCCCATGGCAAGAGTGGGAAAATGCCTATTTTTCCTGATATGAAACTATATGAAGAAATAATATTTTTAGATTACCATTTTAAGGGTAAGTATGTAGTTGAAAACGTAACCCCATATTATGAGCCAATGCTAAACCCAAAGAAAAGGGGGCGTCATTTGTATTGGACGAACTTTCTTTTACCAAATATTTTAAGTGAGCGATCTGATGCCAAATTAATTCAAAGATCAATTATATCTGAGCTTTCTGAATTTCATGATTTCGATTTTAATAAATACAAAGGCGATCAAAGGCTACTTAAAATCGCACGCAACCTGGTAGACTATGAAGCAGGCAAAACTATTTTTGAAACGGCTCTAGGGATTGTTAAAAATAAAGACGCTAGGCAATTATCAATATTATGAGCAAATTTTACTTTGACGAAGATGCCGCAGATAAGGCCGTATTATTTATAGAGAAATTTTGCACCCATGTAAAGGGTGAACTTGCGGGTAAACCTTTTATCCTTGAGAAGTGGCAAAAGGATGATATAATACGCCCCTTATTTGGGTGGAAAGTCAAAGAAACGAAGTTAAGAAAGTATCGTTTTTGCTATATTGAACTGCCTCGTAAAAATGGAAAATCTAATCTAGGCGCCGCAATTATTTTGTACTTACTTTTCGCTGATGGTGAGCCAGGGGCAGAGCTGATTTCAGCGGCAGGGGATCGCGGACAAGCCAATATATGCTTCTCTATTGCGCAAGAGATGATAAAAAACAACAAACATTTACGATCTCGCTGCAAAGTGTTACGCAACACAATAGAGTACAAATCATCGTGGTATAAAAGTATATCAGCGGAGGCATACACAAAGCACGGGTTGAATTGTCACGGCATCTTGTTTGATGAGTTACACACACAGCCATCACGCGAATTGTTTGATGTTTTAACTACATCAGTTGGATCACGTAGGCAGCCAATAATCATAGCGCTAACCACGGCGGGCCATGATCGGGCGAGTATATGCTATGAAATGCATGAGTATAGTGAGGCAATATTACAAGGCACGATCGAAGATGAAACATTTTTGCCCGTACTTTATCGCGCAGATCCTGAGGATGATTGGACGCAAGAGGCCACATGGAAAAAAGCAAATCCAGGCTATGGCTCAATATGCAACAAGGCGTATTTTGTTGATGCGGTAAGTAAAGCAAAAAGCAACCCATCAATGATAAATAGCTTTCTGCGCTTACATCTCAATATTTGGACGAGTTCAGAAACGGCTTGGATCCCTGACGATATATTTATGCTAGGGGCCAAAGAGATACCATATGATCGTTTACCACACTTGCCTGCATATGGTGGCTTAGATTTGGCGAGTACGCAAGATCTCACGGCGTTTGCTTTAATCTTTCGTGATGATGAGCGCAAATGCTTTTATCTATTGGTACATCAATTTGTAAACGCTGAGAAAGCGCACAGCAAAAAACTAAGCGCGGGGATTGATTATATAAATTATGAGCGTGAGGGTGATATAACTATCTCTCCTGGCAACGTGACTGATTATAGAGTTATCAAAAAATATATTTTAGAGCAAACGGCAAAATATGATATTAGAGAAATTGGGTATGATCCGCGATTTAGTACGTATATCGTAGCTGAATTGATAGAGGATGACGTAGTTATGGCACCCATGGCGCAAAATATTACAAGTATGAACGGGCCCACAAAGGAGTTTGAAATGGAGGTAATGCGTGGCAACATTATACATGGGGGCAACAAATGCCTAAGATGGCAAATGGGCTGCGCTGTTATATATACCGATGTAAACGAAAATAAGCGAGTAACCAAAGAGCAAAAAGAAAACAAGAAAGTGGATGGCGTTATAGCATCAATTATTGCAATGAATAGCTATGTACAAAATACCATTGATGGCGATGAGGAATATTTACTTGAAATTTTCTCTCTATAAATTAGGATTTTTCGTGTTTTATTCGTATACTCCGCGCGAATGAGTACACTAGCTGATAGATTTCGCGCTTTATTTCGTAGGGTAGGGCCATACGAGCCCAATAACATAGCCAATGAGGTGGGGTTATACCCAATGACCAAAGCAGGCGCAACAATAAATGAAAGCAGCGCGATGGCTATATCATCGGTCTATGCTTGCGTATATAAAATAGCCTCAACGATTGCGGCCCTAGGCTTAGAGATCTATGAGAAAAATGGTGAAAGCGTAGTACAAGCAAATGTACACCCTGCATACAACCTGGTTAAAAATAGGCCAAATGAATATCAAACGGCTTACGAGTTTTGGGAAACAATCACGGCAAGCGCTGTTATATACGGCGTAGGTTACGCATTAATACGCAGAGACGAGAGGGGCCACGCAAGCGAGTTGATACCCGTACACTTTTCTGATGTAGATTTAAGGATCGTAAAAGGTGAGAGAGTATACAGCGTTAAGGATGTGGGCGTAGTGCGGCCTGAGAATATGCTAGAGATTTGCAACCTTATGCGCATGAGCCCGATTCGTTTGCATAGAGAAAATTTGGGGCTAGCAAAAAGCGCTCAAGATTTCGGCGCTGAGTACTTTGGCCAAAGCGGGCAAATGACGGGCGTTCTATCTAGTGAGCAACCTTTAAAAAAGGAGCAAATGGATGTGATACAAGGCTCATGGAATAACGGCGCAGCGCAAGCAGGCACCAAGCTCATGCCCTTTGGCTTTAAATACCAACGCATTGCAATCTCACCCGATGAGGCGCAATTTATTGAAACGAGGAAATTTCAAGCAGAGGAAATCTGCCGTATTTTTAGTGTGCCTCCTTCTCTTATACAGCTACCTAGTCAAACAACATACAACAATGTTGAGCAACAAAATTTAATGTTTGCACGGCACACCATCGTGCCCTGGACGCAAAGGATAGAGCAAGAGATAGATCGTAAATTAATCCCATCATACGACAGCCCGCAAGTATACAGCAAATTTAAACTTTCGGATCTACAAAGAGGCGATAGCGCAGCGCGGGCAAATTACTTTGCTCAGATGATTCAAGCGGGCGTGCTCTCAATTAATGAGGTTAGGGCTGAAGAAGAAAAAAACCCGATTCCAGGTGGTGACATCCATTTGGTACAAATTAATCAAATCGCATTAGATAAGGTTGAGGCCTATTCGGATTCGATTTCTAACAACAACACAAATGGAGGATTTGAAACGTGATGAGATGCTAACAGCGGCTCACTACTCAAAACATGATAGCACCCTTGAGGTGCGTGAGGAAAATGGGGAGATGATTATAGAGGGCTATGCCGCTTTGTATAATAATGAAACTGATTTAGGGGCCTTTAGAGAAAGCATCGCACCTGGGGCATTTGACGATGTTTTGGCTGATGATGTGCGGGCCCTTATAAATCACGATCCTAGCTTAATAATTGGTAGAAGTTCAGCGGGTACGTTGCAGCTTTCTACTGATGAGCATGGGTTAAGATATGAGGTAAAACTTGGTGAGCAACAATATGCAAAAGACCTTTATACAAGTATTAAAAGAGGTGATATCACTCAATCTTCGTTTGCGTTTACGATTCAAGATCAGACATGGTCGGAAGATCGCAGCACGCGCAAGGTTGAGAAAGTGGGTAAATTGTTGGATATATCGCCCGTGACATACCCTGCATATAAGAGCGCAAGTGTGGCGGCACGAAATGAGGAGCAGCCAAAAGAAGTAATAACAGCTGAAACAAAAAGCAGCGAAAATGATAAAAGTGTAACAAAAAAAATTATTAAAAAGAGAAAAATGGATTTAAACGAAATGAAGTCTCTACGTAGCAAAAATTATGAGGAGCACGTTTCTCTCATGGAAAATGCAGAGAGCGAAGGGCGAGAGCTCACAAATGAGGAGGAGGCAAGAGCTGATTATCTTGAAGGTGAGGTGACGCGCTTAGATAACAAGTTAAAGCGCCGCAAAGCGCATGAGGATATGATAGCACGGCAGGCACATTTTGCGGGCTCATCTTTCTCAGAAACAAAAGAGATGGATAAGATTAACAGATCTTTCTCACTATCTCGCGCAGTTGAGGCAGTTTCTCACGGGCGAGGCCTTGAGGGCGCAGAGGCTGAGTGGGCACAAGAGGCACGCTCTGAGATGCAGGCAAGAGGCTTGCAAATGACTGGACAAATCGGAATACCTGAGGCAGCGTTATATAGAACGGGCACAGCTGATAACTTTCAAACAACGGGCATGGGCTCAGGTTACGTACCTACTGAGGTAGGCGGTGTGATTGAGGCACTACGTGCACCTACTCTTACCGAGCAGCTAGGCGCAACAACAATTAACGGCGCAACGGGTAACCTTAAATTTCCAAGAGTAAGCAAGAAAGCAATCGCCACGGAAGCGGGCGAGGTTGTAGGCGCAACGGGCTCAGGTTTGGAGCTAGATGATTTAGATCTTACACCAAAAAGAGTTGCAAGTTTCTCAAAGTTTTCTAAGCAGTTAATTTTGCAAGGAGGCCAGGCCGTAGATCAGATGATCGCGCGTGAGTTAGTTGCAGGAGTAAACGATACAATAGACAAGGCTGCATTTGTGGCAGCGTTAGGCACACCAACAGCTAACACGGAAGCAGTAGCGGCAGCAGATTTCTTTGCTATGGAGTCAGCAGTTTTGGCGGCAGGCGGTAACTTAGCAGATTGCAAGTGGGCAATGAGCCCATCAGCATGGAGCGCATCACGTAGCTTGGCAGCAGTTGCCTCAGTTGATGCGTTTTGGGATCAGCAGCGTTTTGATGGGTTTACTGCATTGGGTACACCTAACTTAGTAGATTCGGCAGCGAACGAAGGTCAGGTGATCTTTGGAGATTGGCAAAAAGGGTTAGTGCTTGCATTTTTCGGCGGCATTGATTTGCTCGTAGATCCTTACACGGCGGCGGGTACAGCTCAAGTGTCTTTACATTTGAATAAGTTTTATGATGTCGGAGTACGCCAAGCAGGCGCGTTCTCATCTAAATCAGCTATCACAAATAGCGTTCCTGCTTAATAGATAAACAATAATAGAAACGGGGGCGGGTTTACGCCTGCCCCTTTTTTTTAAATACTACTCATGAAATTCACAATTACAGCACAGCCCACGGGCACCGATATAATCTCACTTGCTGATATGAAAGAGTTTTTGCGCGTAGATTATACAGATGAGGATGCAACGATTACGGCGCTAATAGATAGCGCGGTGCAATACGTCCAAAACTATACGGGCCTACATTTTAAACTAACAACGTTTGCAATGAACATTGACTATTTTCACTATGTAGAAATACCCTCAAAAATTATTAGTGTTACGGGTGTCACGTACTATGATACTGCTGACCAGGTGCAAACTTTGGACACATCGAAATACTATACCGATACATCACATGAGCCCGCACGGGTTTCATTTGTCACGCCCCCTGATACGTTTGACGATAGATATAACGCAGTTACTATCTCAGGTACATTAGGTGAAAATACGCCTGCGCCCCCATTGGTGCACGCTATGAAAATGCTATGCGCACACTACTATGAAAATAGGCGTGCGGTAGTGGTGGGGGCTATGAGCTCAAAGATCCCGCTAGGCATTGAGAATATTTTAAACCCTTATAGAATCATATCGCTTAAATGAATATCGGCGCGTTAGATAGAAGGGTGAGAATACAAAAGCCCATAACTACAGCCAATGACTATGGCGAGTTAGTAGCTACATACAGCGTATATGCGACGGTTTGGGCTGCTATTGAGCGCAAGCCATTTGCACGCGAGGCGGTAAGCGGTGAGCAAAACATATCTTTTCAGTCAGTAACTTTTATTATACGTTACTCTGATGATGTTTCGATCTTAACGCCATCACATCAGATTTCTTATAAGGGTGATATCTACAACGTTTTAGGCGTGCAAGAGGTGGGGCGCAATGAGCAATTAAGAGTGGTAACCGAATTACATTTGAACTGATGAGTGTAAAACTAACGGGTACGGCACAGCTATTTAAAAACATCGACAAAATTGCTCGGTGGAATCAAGACGACTCAAAAAAGTTGCAAGATGTGGGGCACAAAGTGGGCAACGTGTACGCCAATTATTTACGCGCAAACGTGAAAGATCTTGATAAAGATATAAAAGTTAATAATAGGCAAAAGATATTGATAGTTAAAAAAGGGCAGTTACGCAGATCAGCGGGCACCTGGCAACCCACGAAAAACAGAAATACTATTTTAGCGGGGCCACGAACTAAATCAATAGGCAAGAGAGGGAAAACAAAAAAGTATGATGATGGGTGGTTTGCTCACATCGTTGAGGCGGGTGATTTTGGGCCGAGGTTTGGCGGTAAACATCGCACACAAAATACGGGCGTTTTTGCTCGCGGTATACGCGCTACAAAAAGTCGTAGTGAGAGACTGCACGCGGTATTGTTACGCAAAGCATTTGCAAACTATGGTAGAAAATTGAGCTCACTATGATAGTAGGTAAAGCAATATATCACATTTTGACAAATGAAAGCGGGGTTACAAATCTCGTAGGCACAAATATTTTCCCTGAGATTGCGCCCCCTGATATCAACCCACCTTATATAGTATATTCGGTGGTATCAAATCAACCTACTGAGTTAAAAGAAAACGGCAACCAATTAGATACGGCAAGCGTAGAAGTTTACTCATTTGAAACAAACTATGTTAAAGCGGTTGACCTTGGTGTTGTGGTGCGCACGGCATTGGATCGCAGGCGCTCACCTGGTACCGATGGGTATAATGGCGTGCAAATTAACAGCATAGATTACACAAATGAGCAAATGGATGTGAACGAAAAGCGTAACATATGGGTATCTATTCAAGATTACTCAATAAGAATAAAAAACACATAACATGGATATAATAGCAAACCATTGGCAAAGTATACTCTTTGCATTATTAGTCGCAGCAAGGGCGATTTTTTCACTTGTGCCGTCAAACAACCCAGCGGTTAAAATATTTGGGTGGATAGATTTAATTATTACAGCGGTAGTCGGAGGGGATAAGCGCAGAAACAAAAACAAAAAAGCTAAATAAAATGGCAAATACAACGGGAATTATTAACGGATCAGATCTAAAGATCATGATGGTAGCAAATGCATCGCCTGCGGCTGATGGTATTGTTATAGACAACGTAACAGATTGCAGCATCTCAGTCACAAATGACTTCAGAGATTCAACGGTGAAAGCTAACGCAGGGTACAAAGCATTGTTGCCTGGAATGACTAGCGCAACACTTAACTTTTCAGCTATGTATGCAAGTAAAGCGGCAGGCACGGGCACAAGTTTTGAGGATGTTAGTGCGTTTCAATTAAACAAAACAAAGCTAGATATCTACTTTACTCATGTGATCGGATCAGCGGCGGCAGCAAACGCAGGGGATTTCGAGTATAAAGTTTTGGGCTACATTGAGAGTTTGGAGCTCACGGGTGGAACTGAGGATAACGCAACGTACACGTGTAGTGTTCAGATCGTCGAAACTATTGTGCGTCAAGTAATACCTGCATAACATGGAGATCACTATAGGAAAACGGATATATCCATTAAGAGCCACGATGAGGGCTTGGCGCAATTTTGAGAAAGCAACGGGGGTGAAAGTTACTGAGGTAGATTCTAACGATATCACCTTAATACCTGAGTTGATTTTTTACTTTGTCCAAGAGGGATGCAAGGCGCAGGGTATGAGGTTTACTATGGCGGTGGATGATTGGCTTGGTGAAATAGAGGTGAGCGATTTGCCTTTATTAGTAGAAGCCATGGCCGAGGTGATGGGAGGTAGTAAGGATAAAAAAAAAGTAAAGAAAAAGACTCAAGCCAATTAACGTGGCGCAGGGTTGAGGAGTTGGGGCTAGGCCTTTTGGGTTTGGCCCCATGCTCTCTCTATGATTTAACTTTTGAGGAGTTTGGCAACGCGGTAAAAGGCAAGCGCGAAACGTCTGAGATGCAAGAGCGCTCGAATTGGGAGCGCACCAGGTGGCAAACGGCCATGCTCTTAAACGTTCACGCTAAAAAAGGCGTAAAGATAAAGCCAAGAGATCTCGCAGTTTTTCATTGGGAGAAAAAGAAAATTAGCGCACAACCGAAAATTAGCGGTTTTGCGATGTTAAGGGGGATGAGTAAACCAGGATAAGATGGCAAAGCTAGGTAGTTTAGTAGTAAATATAGGGGCAAATACAAAAGACCTCAATGCAAAGCTAGGGGCAGTACGTAAAAATATGCGCTCTATGAGTAGCAATTTTACAGCTATTGGCAAGAGCATGACTAGGGGCATAACTTTGCCCTTGCTAGCTATCGGGGGAGCCTCAGCACGTTTGGCGGTAGACTTTCAGGGCGCTATGGCCTCAGTTAAGGCGGTGAGTGGCGCAACGGGTGATGAGTTCAAAGCGTTAGAACAAAGCGCAAAAGATTTGGGCGCAAGCACAATATTTACTGCGCGAGATGTGGCTGCTTTGCAGTTGGAATATTCGCGTTTAGGTTTTTCAGCCTCAGAAATTTTGCAAGTTCAAGAGGCTACTTTAAACCTTGCGCAAGCAACGGGGTCCGATCTTGCTTCTGCCGCAGAGGTAGCGGGCTCATCGGTGAGGCAATTCGGCTTAGACGTTTCACAAACGGGCCAGGTTACCGATGTTATGGCGGCAAGTTTTAGTGCCTCAGCCCTAACGTTAGATACTTTCAGGGATTCGATGAGCTTTGTAGGCCCCGTTGCAAAAACGGCGGGTGTTACTTTACAAGAGACCTCGGCAATGTTAGCTGTATTAGCAAACAGCGGGATCAAGGGCAGCAAAGCAGGCACGAGCCTCAAGCGTATACTTGAGGAAATGCAAGGCACTAGCGGCACATTAACTGAAAGGTTTAAGCAGTTAAGCGATAAAGGGATTACATTAAATGGGGCGATGGACGAGGTGGGCCGTAGATCGGCAACATCTCTCATTGTGTTAAGTGATGGCGCGGATAAGGTTAAAAAATTAACCACCGAGTTTAACAATTCAAAAGGCGCAGCAAAAGCCATGGCCGATATCATGAATGATACAGCTATGGGCGGCCTCAAAGAAATGACAAGTGCGCTTGAGGGTGCGGGCATTGCGTTAGGTGATGTGTTGATACCATTTATAACCGATGCGGCAAAGTTTATAACTGAACTTGCCACAAGTTTTAGAGATATTGCGCCACACATCAAGCACAACATGATGGTGTTTTTAGGTTTGGCGGGCGCTATTGGTCCTTTGCTTGTGATGATGCCGCAAGTGATAACAAGTATAAAACTTTTGGGGGCCACGCTTGCCACATCATTGCCACAAATAACTTTTGCCATTATAGCCTTAAGCGCTTTATCCCTATTATTTATAGAAACTGAGAGAGATGCAACCAAAGCAGCAACGGGCGTTAAGAAAGTTGAAACGGCGGTTATTAATCTCAACAAAGCGCAGTTAGAGATAGCGGCCCAGGTTGGAGTGGGTGCGGGGGCTGATGCCATCGCTGAAAGTATGGAGTTCGCAGCTCAAAGAGTTAAAGAGGCGCAAGATGAAATAGCCTCTATAAGAGCCAAAGCAGATAAAATTGGCTTTATGGGGGAAGCGCAAAGAAAACTACTTAATGAAACGCGAGCGTATGAGGCAGAGTTCCAACGCGTAATAGATGCGGGCGCGCGTTTGTTAGATGTTAATGCGGCCCTAGCTGCGCAAGCCGAGGAAGATAACAAAGTACCATTAGTGCCCCCCGCTGCAATTGGCTCAATTGATGAGCTCAAAGCAAAAGTATCATCATTAACCGAGAAGCTAAACGGCTTAAAAATTGGCAGCGATACTTTTAAAAGTACACAGCTAGAATTAGCGGCAGCAAGTAAAGAATTGCAAGAGGCATTAGGTGGCACAGCTGAGGCGGCTGAGGTTTTAGATACTGCGGTTTCTTTTCCTATTGGCAGCCTAGGGCAGATGAGAGAAAGGTTATCAGATTTACAAAATGAGTTGCTACTTCTCAATCCATTAACGCAAGAGTTTGCAGATAAGATGGCTGAGATTGATGAGATGAGCATCTTAGTAAATGGCACTATGGAGGGTATCAAAGAGAGTGTTAACCAAACCTCTAACGCATTTAAAAACCTAGGGCAAAATATTAGTGACGCATTAGTCGATGCGGTTTTTGAGGCTAAAAACTTTGGGGATAGCTTAATAGAAATCGGCAAACAGATATTAAAAACATTATTAAGTGAGGCAATAGCAAACGCAATTGTTAATGGTTCAAGCGCTAAGAATGTAGCAAACCAAGCAAGCGGGGGCCTCACAATACCTGGCTTTATAGCGGGCGCAGTTGGCGCAGTAAAAGGGGCATTTGGTGGTGTGCCTGCCCTTGCCTCAGGGGGGCTCGCATTTGGCGAAACAATGAGCATTGTGGGGGATAACAAAAACGCGGCCATTGATCCTGAGGTGATCGCCCCGCTATCAAAATTAAGGCAGTACATGGGCGGTGGTAGCACCAATGTGTATGGCCGTATATCAGGTGATGATATTGTGATCTCTAACAATCGCGCTAGCCGTGACAGAAATAGATATGAATAATGGCAGTTGTATATGCAGTTAGTGAGTTTACTGACAACAATAATGTCACCTGGAAGGTTAAGATTGTAGATAGTACAATCTCAACGGGCGATTTAAACCACGCCTTTACTTTGGGCCCCGATGGGTTCCGCTTAAATTATGCGTATGATAATTTTGATAGATCGCGCCCGATATTAGGTAGCAAGGTGATGCTCACCTTGTTTCACCCCGATGATAATGACACAGCATTTAATACTTTATACAACAATCTAGATAGCGCCGTTGAGGGTACATATCGCATTGAGATTTTTCGTGATCCTGATGGCGTTAATGAGGCTTGGTGGGTAGGTGAGATACTACCTGAGCAAGTAGTGATACCCGATGAGTACCCACACGCAGCCGTTAGCATCACTGCCGTTGATGGTTTAGCTAATTTAAAAGGCATTGATTACAACGATGATGGCACAGCGTACGATGGCACCGATTTAATAACAGCTCATTTGTATAAAGCGCTTTCAAAAGTGCATAGTATAAACTTTTGGGGGGCGAGTGATAACCTTTTAAAGTTCTTTGAGGATTTTATAGGGGCCGAGTACAAAACATATATAGATGGGGCGCAAAATCAGCAGTTAAATAACGCCAAGATTGAGCACAGCACATTTCATAACCCTGACAGCAACGGCGTGTATCAATATTATAGCGCATACGAGGTACTCGAATCAATCGCGTTATCATTAAACGCCTCAATCTTTATGGCTCGCGGTACGTTTTGGCTTGTGCCATTGGGCGCAACACAATCACACGTATTACAAGACACATTAGATATTGCGCATTATATAAATGGCGCGGGGGTAGTCACTTATAATATAGCCTCAAATACCTCCCCAATAGTTGAGTTTGGAACTGATAACGCATATCATGAAAAACTAGCGGGGTGGGAACGATCAAGCACACCCGCTTTCAGGGATGTAAAGCGCACACGAAACTATCAAGGGGATATACCCGTACTTGCAACGGCATACTATAATATGCCCAGGGTGTCAGATTCGTATGGTGTGGGCGCCTTGCTTGCTGATGAGGATGCTACGCAGCCCATAGGGCGTGAGTATTCATTAAGTTTTAACTTTCAATTCGCTACTATTGGCATATCATCTTTAACGGGTATTGATCGGGTAGTACGTGCCCGTTTAAGGTTTGAGATTCAGGTAGGTGATGCAAGTGGTATATCGTATTATTTAAATAAAGATGATACAACGTATAATGATTCAAGCGTTGCCAATGCGGTATGGTATGGCGAAACGTATGACAATGGCTACATATATAGACTACCTCAATACTCAGATACAACGTGGAGCACAGACAGCTCAAATAGATATACATGGATCTCTGAGGTTTTTGATGGCTCAAATGGCAATAGTACATATCCAAATAGCTCACAATTTTATAACGGCGAGGAATCAGTATTATCATTGCCCCCTATCCCGGCAACAGCAAACGGGGTAACTATTAGAGTTGAAATAGATTTTATTGGGTGGTATGGCAATCAAATAACAAGCGTGGATTTTTTAAGCCCTACGCAAAATTATAGCCAATGGAAAATAACAACGTTAGCGCTAAGGGTTTTAGATATTGACGACGTTGAGGAATTCGGTGAGGTAGATATTGAGGCCATAAGCCCAAACGATGCAAGATATAAATTTGACCAGGGCACAACCCTAGTGGGGGATCAGATAAGTGATGGTAGCCTGGGTGTAATTAAAGTAAATGAGGGCACAGCGGGCGCAGGGCAAGGCTATGTCAATGCAAGCTATTGGCAAAATAGCCAAGAAACATCGGCCTCGAATTACAGCATTAACGGGCTAGGTGTGCGCGAGAGGTTAGGCGCAAACAAATCAGCCAAACGAACTGAGAGGGGCACGCTTGCAAAGCTAGGACATGACTTTATACACCCATACTCTATACTAAAAAATCAACCTAATCACGGCAATTATTATCAGCTCACGGGTCTTAACTACTTAGCATCTAGAAGTGAGTATGATATTGAGTGCATCATTTTAACGCGCAATATTGATGGTATTACTGAGGAAGTATCAGGCTATAAACCAAGCAAGGGAGATCGGCCAATTATTATAGGCCCATACAATCCCGTTACTAGCAAGGGCCCCATTGATGATACTATACAAGGTGAGAACGTCACAAAACTTGGCTTTGTCACTACTGATACCTATGGCATAACTAAGGTGACAACATCAACGGGCTCAGCTGCAATAGATATAAACTTACCGATTTCAAAAGCAGGCGCGGGCGCGGAGTTAGTCACAATTAATACGCTAGGGGCTATGGCTCCGCTTGCCGATGGCTCATCGGGTGAGTTTCTAAAAACAAACGGCGCGGGGGTTTTATCCTGGGGGGCCGCAGGAGGTAGCGGAGGCGGTGGATGGTTTGGATCATCTACCTTGCTCAAGGTTATGCCTTGCGAGTTTATGGCAAACGATGATGCGGGGCGTAGTGGTTTCAACGGCTTATATATTGAAGACGATACAAGCAACACGCTAGGCGTTAGAATACACAACGTAAATACTGAAATGTATGTTATGAAAGCCATACCCACGGGTTACAAAGCTACTCACGTTGAGGTTTACGCATCGTCAGTTGTGATTAATGGCGTTGATGTTTTTGGCTTTAATCAAACAACGGGCGCAACATCATCAAAAGGTACGGGCAACACAAACGCATCAATTGATATTACCGATGTAACAAGTGGCACCGATGTAAATATATGCATAAAAGTTTCACCAGGTGTGGCCACAATTTTAATCTATGGCGCAGATATAACAATAGTAGCAGTATGACAATACAAGAATTAACGGCCTTGATAGAGAAAATGGAGCAAGCACTATTAGAAACAGCGGGCGCAAATCATACAAAGCCATGATTGATGCAAAGATGTGGGGGCTCAATCTATTGTGGGCTACGTGGGGCGCAGCGGTATGGCTCGCAGATCTTAATTATATCATCGCTATAATCGGAGGCGTCACGCTTGTATGGGTTAATATTGAGAAAGCTATAACACAAAGAAACAAACGAAAGAAATGAGCTGCATACCTTACCTATGTATTATACTACTCAATGTAGCCAATACACGATATAAACTTAAGGTTTTTGGTAGGGTAGATGGCCATGATTTATTGTGTATTTTAATATCAATGATAGGATGCTTTACTTTGTAGCTAGCGAGTTTGATTCGCCTGACTTGCCAGGCAGCGGGGCTGAGTTTATGGATCAAGAGTTTTTAGATCTATTAGATAGGGCAAGAGATCAAGCGGGTATACCCTTTAAAATAACATCAGGTTTCAGGACGCCTGAGTACAATTTAGATTTGAAAAGGCGGGGTTATTCTGTTGCTAAATACTCAGCACATATGCAAGGGCTAGCAGCTGATATCGCCGTTACAAGCTCCGCAAATCGGCTTATTATAATAGAAAGTTTGTTGTATGTAGGCTTTCGCAGGCTTGGCATAGGTAAGGGCTTTATCCATGTAGACCTTAGTAAAACCAAGGCGCAAGATGTTGTGTGGGTTTACTAACATTACATAGTTAATTACTTTTATTGGTTTTTATTTGGTGTCGGACATAAAGTGTCCTATCTTTGTGGTATACAAAACGTAAAAACACACAAAACACACAACGGCATGAACTACATTAAAACATTAATTGAAAACCTTGATATCTCTATACAAGAGGAAAACAAAGCTATTATAGCTTTAAACTTGAGAGATTTTGATAACATAACTTTCGGCGGGCGCAATAAAGATTTGCACGATGAGCTCACCGAGGCAGAGCAAGCAAGAGAAAACGCAGAGCGTAATTTAATCATTGAGATGAGTGATGAGTACTATAACAATGAAACTGATTACGGGCGTATAAAAGGCGAGGTAACGTATGAGGATTGCATAGATCACGCAGCTACGCAAGTGGGTAAGATTGCCTGGAGGATTGAACAAAGAATTAATAACTATTTAAATAATATAAATTATGAGCTTCTTAACTAATAACTATGAGCGCTCTGCCTCAGGCAGTCAGTACCTAAAATTTGCCCCTAACGATTCGGCAACAATTCGCATCATCTCCATGCCCCTTGAGGGCATTGAGGTATGGAAGGATAAAAAGCCCATACGATGGAAGTATGCGGGCGAGATGCCAAAGGAGGCATACGGCGCAGATGATAAGCCCAAACCTTTTGCAGCGTTTGGCGTGTGGCACTATGGCGATAAGGAGTATAAAATTTATCAATGCAATACACGCTCAGTACTCCAGGAGCTCGCCAATCTCAATGACGTCGAAGGTGATCCATTAAGCTATGATTTAACGATCACACGCAAGGGCGCGGGGTTAGATACTAAGTACTATGTGAAAGCAAGCAAGCCAAAGGAGCTGACTGAGGAAGTGTTATTTGCCTCTCAAGAGTTTGCGGCTAAGGTAAACATGGAGGCGCTATTTACGGGTGAGAATCCTTTTCAATAATGGACATACAAGAGTTAAAATTAAGTTTTAGCAGCCTTAAACAATTTGGCAAATCGCCTGCGCATTTCGTGGGTTATAAAAAACGCATCTTTAAACAATCAGCGCCCATGCGTAGGGGTTGGCTCACCCATCTTCTCACCCTGGAGCCTGATAAGCTAAGTGAGTTAGTAGTTTTAGACGTAGCCACGAGAGCTAACAAGGCGTACAAAGAGGCCGCGTTATCGCACCCAAAAGGAGATGAGGGGGTATTTACCACGAGGGAGGTGCAAGAGGCTCAGAAGCTCGCTGATGCGGTAAGGGCTCACCCGTTAGCATACAAGCTGATAAGCGAGGCGGTTGAGCTTGAGAAGCATTTACATTGGCAAATGGATGGCGTAAACTTTCACGGGTTTGCTGATGTTATAGGCAAGGATTACGTGGCAGATCTCAAGATCACCGATAATGAGCCAAAGAAAATGCAAAGATGGGTTATGGATAACTTATATCATATGCAATTAGCGATGTATAAGGAGGCAGTTTTTCCAGGTGAGCACGTGCCTAGCTATCTCATCTCATGCGATCCAAATGCGCCTCATGGGGTGGTGGTTTATGAATTAAGTAGGGAGATGATGCGCGAAGGTATAAATCAAGCCCGATTAGAAATTACCATGTTTAAGGTGTGGTATGCTGATTGGGATGGTGAGAGTATGCCGTTAAGCTATGACTATTATGAGCGCAAAGATGAGCCAATGATTTTAGAATTACCAAACTGGTACAAATGAACAGCATGGATATAATGTATACATCTATAATACTTGGTTTTTTAATCGCGATTATAATAATAACTATTAACTATGTGAACAAATGACAAAATTTATACGTAGAAAATACGGCACGCAAAAGAACTGCGCAGAGGCGTTAGGTGTAGACGTACGCACCATATATCGTTGGGCTAACGTTAGCGCTATGCCTATGCTTAAGTACGCTGATACAATAGTTAAAACTTGCGACACAACCAGGCTAGAGCTGATAGGTGAGATACTATTTTTTGAGGATCAGAAGCTATGAGTGAGAAGTTTAAGGGGGTATGGATCCCAAAGGTTATATATGAGGATAAAAACCTAACGCCAACAGATAAGCTGATATTATCAGATATTGCCACCTTAAGCGAGTATTTCAAAAGCAACGAAACAATATGTAAAGAGGTGGGCGTATCTAAACGCACAGCAGGCAGATCGTTTCAAAAGCTAGAATCTTTGGGTTATATAACCACAAAACAAGACGGGCGCAATAGGGTAGTCAAAATGACTAGCACCC
>JAAHTG010001062.1_pt1 | contig 17230 bp, 17 predicted proteins | sample 6116081 | NCBI WGS metagenome assembly JAAHTG01 (sample SAMN13939989, study PRJNA603662) | sponge metagenome | isolation source: marine sponge | host: Mycale hentscheli | place: New Zealand | collected 2005 | reverse complement strand
GGTTCATCAGGTACTTCAGGAGGTACAGGTGCTGCGGGCTCATCAGGTACAAGTGGTTCATCAGGCACAAGTGGTTCTTCAGGTACTTCAGGTGCTACAGGAGGTACAGGTGCTGCAGGTTCATCAGGTACAAGTGGTTCATCAGGTACTTCAGGAGGTACAGGTGCTGCGGGCTCATCAGGTACAAGTGGTTCATCAGGCACAAGTGGTTCTTCAGGTACTTCAGGTGCTACAGGAGGTACAGGTGATGACGGCTCTTCAGGCACCTCAGGTTCATCAGGTACAAGTGGTTCATCAGGTACAAGTGGTACTTCCCCTACAATAGCAAACGATGCTAACAATAGAGTAACAACTGCAGTAGGTGATGGTACTTTAAATGCAGAAACAAATTTAACATTTGATGGTAGTGATCTTACCGTTAGTGGAGATATAGAAGCAGAAAGTATTTTAGTTAAAACTACTGGGATTTCTTCAACTGGGGATTATGGAGCAGGTAGTAGAATCTATATAGGTAGTGATTTTGGTACAATATCTGCAGGTAAAGTTTATTATCTTGCTTCTACAGGTTGGGAGTTATCTAATAGTAGTGCTGAATCTACAGCTGGGGGATTCTTAGCAGTTAGAACTTCTACAGGTACTACTTCAGTTTCGGGCATGTTAATTGAAGGTGTTATAAAAGTAGGTACTAATTTATCATCAAGTAATGTTGGAGATAAAATTTATTTATTAAATTCTAATGGTGCTCTTACTACTACCCTCCCTACCACACCTGGATTATTTGTTAGAATAGTAGGATATGTAGTGACTCCTTCAACTAGTGTTATATATTTTAATCCTTCCCCAGATTATATAGAATTAGCTTAATGAGTTACTTAAATAAGACACTTACATTCGAATCTGATAGGATTTATTATTATGATGAAGATTATGGAGATAACTTTGAAGTAATGATGAACTGGGAAAACCCACTTATGTCTGCCTCAGCAGCATATGTGTGTCAAAATGGGGGAGATATTCTAGAAATAGGATTTGGTATGGGTATATCAGCAGGTTATATTCAATCTCATTCCATCACTTCACATACTATTATAGAAAACCACCCCGATATAATTCCCAAAGCACAAACTTGGGCTTCTAAAAAATCTAATGTTACAATTATAACAGGTAGTTGGTACGATGTTAAAGATAATTTATCTACTTATGATGGATTATTTTATGACACTTGGGGAGATGATAATATGATAAATTTTAGTGCCTCTCTATCAACTTTAGTTAAAACAGGGGGTGTAGTTACGTGGTGGAATATTTTATCTGAAGAAAACAATTATTATAATATACCTAATGTTACTTACACCCAACATTCTGTAAACCCACCTTCCAATAGTTACTTTAATAACACAACTTATTATTTACCCCAATGCCAACTATAAACGCAGGTCGAGTAGGATATATTAGAGGTACTCCTGGTTCTAATTATTCATCCGCTAAAACAAACAATGGGTCTATTGCATATGATAGCCCAACGGGTAATGTTAATAATGCTATTATGGCCTTTTTTTCCTCAGGGAGAGGAGGTGGTACCTTTTTATTCCAGCGTACTTATTTATATTTTGATACTAGTGGTATTACTACTTTACCTTCAAGTGCAACACTAAAAGTTACAGGTATCACTAATAATTCATCGGACGCTATAGTAGCAGATGGTGGTAATGCTTTTGGGGGTGATGGAAATACGGCTTTAGCAACTACGGATTTTAATGAAGTAGATATAGGAGGTTCTCCTGTAGCATACTCGAGCCAAACATCATGGAATACTAGTTTAAATTCAATTTCCCTAAATTCAACAGCTTTATCTAATATTAGATCACAATCTGATACAGTTTTTTGTGTTTTAAACTCTACTAATGATTTTGGATCAACTCAACAATCATCTACAGTCAACGCAGGTATAGCATTTGGTACCACAATACAATTAGAGTATGTAGTAGCTGCTACAAGTGATATAGATTCATTAAATGGAGTTACTAGATCCAGTATTTCAAGTTTTAATGCTGTTGCTTTAGCTAGTATAGATAAAATCAATGGAGTTGATAACTAAACTTGTTTTTTTAAATTAAAGTTATTATATTAATGTTATGTCTTTACCTAAAATAAAAGCTCACTGTTCTTACATAGGGATAACAGGATATAATCACCATTCTAGAGATTTTTTTAGAAAATTATCTAAAAAAGTGGATTTAAAGATTCGTAATTATACTATAGGAAAAAGTTGGAAAGGTAATAATGATGAACCCCATAATGGTGAGCCTTATCTTGATAATCTAGATAAAAAATTATTAGTAGAACAAACTTTAAATAATGGAGATAATACCCGAAGTGAATTTCCTATCTATACAAATTATCAAAACCAATTTGAACAAGATATTGATTTAGTTTTAGTAGAAAGTAATCATCATTATTTTTATGATCACTATAACAAACCTAAAATTGCTTATAATGTTTGGGAATCTACCCTTCAACCACCTCATTTTTTTAATAAATTATTAGAATTTGACCAAATATGGGTTCCTTCAAAATGGCAAGCAGATTGTACTATAGAACAGGGTGCTCATCCTGATACTGTTAAAGTAGTACCTGAAGGTGTAGATGTTAATACTTTTTATCCTGAAGATCCTCAAACTACTTTAGATTATGTAGATGGTAGATTCAAATTTATTTTATTTGGGAGGTGGGACTATAGAAAATCCACTAAAGAAATTATAGAAACATTCCTCAAAGAATTTAATCCATCAGAACCCATAGATCTAATTATATCAGTTGATAACCCTTATTCAGGAGATTCTCATGGTACTACTGAAAAACGTTTAGAGCATTATGGGCTTATTGATGAAAGAATAAAAATTAAACATTTTCCATCAAGAGAAGATTACATTACTTATTTAAAAAATGGCCATGTGTTTTTATCTTGTGCTAGGAGTGAAGGGTGGAATTTACCATTAATTGAAGCTATGGCATGTGGCACCCCTTCAATTTATTCAGCATGTAGTGGTCAAATGGAATTTGCCAAAGGAAAAGGTCTCCCTGTAAAAATATTAGGTGAAAAACCTGTAATGGACGCTGATTATAACCATTTTAATTCTTCAATAGGGAATTATTATGAACCCGATTATAAAGATTTAGCTCATGTAATGAGGGATGCCTTTGAAAATTATACAGACCATAAAAAACGTGCTATAGAAGAGGCTAAATTTATTCATAGAGACTTTAATTGGGATAGAGTAGCAGAAATTGGATTAAATACCTTAAAAGAATTTAAACCTAAAAACCAAAATGACATTCTTATTAGCTACACAGATGGTGCTAAATGTGAAATTAAAGGTTCTTTAAATCGAAAATACCACGTAAAATTTTATAATGATATTACTAATAAACTAATCCATGAAGATGTTATTACAAATAATATGTGGACTGCTCCTAATTATAAATCTTTTGTAAAATGGAGAATTGAAGTATGGGTAAATGAAGAAAAAGAGTTTGAACATATTTTAAATTTAGAAAATAAAAAAGTTTATATAGGTTTAGATAGTAAATCTATTGGTGACACTATAGCATGGTTTCCTTATATAGAAGAATTTAGGAAAAAACATAACTGTAAAGTAGTATGTTCTACTTTCCATAATAACTGGTTTAAATCTAAATATCCTAATATTGAATTTATCCCTGTAGGTTCTGAATTAAACTCAATCTATGCTATTTATAAAATTGGTTGGTTTTATAAAGATTGTTGCCCTAATACTTCACACCATTCTATTGATTTTAAATCCCAACCTTTACAAAAAACCGCTACTGATATTTTAGGATTAAAATATAAAGAAATTTCACCTAAAATTAAACCATTACCCTCATCCCCCATAAAGGAAAAATACGTAACACTTTCGATTCAATCTACATGCCAATCCAAATATTGGAACCATCCTACAGGATGGAAACAGATAGTAAAATATTTACAAAGTAAAGGCTACAAAGTAGCAGCAGTTGATCAACACCGAAATTTTGGGATTAACAATTTTATGAATTGTTCTCCTCAATGCGATTATCACTTCCATAATAAATCATTAGACGAAGTAATGTCTGTTATTAATGGGGCTAAATTTCATATAGGAATCGGCTCCGGATTATCTTGGATATCTTGGGCTTTAAATATCCCAACAGTTTTAATTTCTTCATTTTCCAAACCTTGGTGTGAATTCCAAACTAATTGTATTCGAGTATATAATGAAACCCCTACTTCAGGATACTTTAATACCCACAGATTAGATGCTTCAGATTGGAATTGGTACCCATTTCAAAAAATAGAATCAATGGAAGATTGGCATAAGATAGAAACTATTACTCCTGATTTGGTAATTGAAGGAATTAATCGTATCTTGTAGGAGTGTTCTGGCTAATAGAAAATAACAAACAGCTACAAGAGTTTAGGGAAAAGAAGTTCAAGAAAGTATTCATTGAACCTCTTTTTTCTAATGATAACCAACACCCTTTTTTAAGGGGTATAGTAGGATTCTACATTAGAGAAATTAACCATAGAAAGGGATTTATTATTAATATAGACCATAGTGAAGCAACCCAATGCTGCTTAGGAGAGGTATATAAATTAATAGGAGAATTTGAAGAAATATTTGTAACAGATAAGAAGGAATTTTTACATATAGTACCCTTAAAACAGCTTAGCGACATACACTTCATCTCTCCTACGGATATCCCAGATTCGTTTGCTTGCCATGATTTTTTCTATCGCAAGTATCCCCAAATAGCCAATATAGGTAGCATCATACCCATAGTAAAGCATTATGAACGTTGTGAAACGATATATAACGCAGTCAAACATGTGTTTACTATGGAGAAACCACAACACTTTGAGTTCTATAATAATAAGGCTACGAATGTGTTTTATTGGATTGAATCTAATGGATTGAAGGTAGATCCTAAGTTATTTGAGGAGTATTTTGGTGTAGAACGTGATTGGACTTACTCGCAGTTTAATCTAAAAACGACAACCACAAGACCTTCGAACTCATTTGGGGGAATTAACTATGCTGCTTTAGATAAAAAATCGGGTTGTAGAGAAGCATTCATCCCCGATAATGATTTTTTACTAGAGATTGATATTAGCGCTTATCACCCTACATTAGCGGCACAACTGGTAGATTATGAATTCGAAGATAAGGACATACACCAAGCGTTTGCTAATATGTACGGAGTAGATTATAAGAAAGCTAAAGAGCTGACGTTTAAACAACTATATGGAGGAGTATTTAAAGAGTATAAAGAACTGGAATTCTTTAAACGAGTTGAAAAATATATAGATGATATAAGTAGGAAAGAAGAAGTTGTCTGTAAGTCTGGATATGTCTTTAAAACAGATATGAAAAAACAGAAACTGTTTAATTATATACTTCAAAATACCGAAACGTATTATAACGTACTTATTTTAGAGAAAATCATTAAAATACTTAAACATAGTAAAACTAGAATTAGACACTATACTTATGATTCATTTCTTTTAGACGTAGATAAATCAGAAAAAGACTTAATTAAGTTGATCTTAGATGTATTTAAGGAGTATAATTTCAATGTAAAAGTAGAAGCGGGTAATAATTATAATGCTTTGGAAAAGGTGTGATATTTATACGCAAACTACGATAATGAAAAATAAGTTATTTTGTACCTTTACTACTCAGGATGAATTAGAGAAAACGCTGGTAGAGGTAAAATCTAGCTACGATATACTATATAAAAAAATATTTGTGTTACATATAAAAAGTAACGATGAGTATGTTTGTACATATAACGTGGAACCGAGCAGCATAGAGGAGATTTTACCCAATACAATATTAGTACATAGAAAAAAGGAATCTAATACCCTTTACACAATAAATGCTCTAAATGAGCTAATAAAAATGTTGAATGGAGGGGTAGTTGATATACGATACAGGGTTAACTGGCAACACTATCGTAATACTATTCTCCTTACTCAGCACAATGAATTAAAACAATTAAAAACAAAAATCCACCAGATTATTGAACTTTAATTTGGGGTCCTGAATTTACGTTCGTATATTTAGGGAAAGTTACATTTTAAAAATTAGTTATATTATGGATTTAAATGCAATTCGCAGTAAGCTGAACTCCCTGCAGCAAACAAATAAGGGAGGAGGTCAAAACAACACTAGTTTGTTTTGGAAACCAAGTATTGGTAAACAAACCATTAGGATTGTTCCCAACAAGTTTAATAAGTCTAATCCTTTTACGGAAGTGTATTTTCACTACGGAATTGGTGAACGCACAATGATTTCACCCATTAATTTTGGTGAAAAAGACCCAATCGTAGAGTTTGCGAAGCAACTTCGTACAACAAGCGATAAGGAAAATTGGCGTTTGGCTAAGAAGCTTGATCCTAAAATGCGTATCTTCGTTCCCGTTGTTGTTCGTGGGGAAGAAGAGCAAGGTGTTAAGTTGTGGCAGTTTGGTAAGAATACTTACCTAGAATTTTTATCACTTGCTGATGATGATGATATCGGAGATTATACCGACATTCACCAAGGCCGAGACATTACAGTTGATACTGTAGGTCCTGATGTAACAGGAACTGCTTACAATAAGTCATCAGTTCGTGTTAAGACAAAGCAAACACCACTTGGTGAAGCTGATCAAATCCAAAAATGGTTAGATGATCAAGCAAACCCAATGGAAGTGTTTAAGCGTCATTCATTCGAAGATATGAAAAATAATCTTCAATCATTCCTCTCCCCTGAGGATGAAACAACTGGAGAGACCTCAGACGATCTCCCTTTTGATAAAGGGGGGTCTCAAAATAATTATGCAGTGAAGGCTCCCCAAAAAGAAAGCAAAGTTGATAAATTTGATGAATTGTTTAGCTAATGCCTAGAGGAAAGAAAGCATCACTAACAGCTGCCGTCTCCCAGGAATTAAGGTCTAATTTTGATCTTGGAAAGTTTAAGGAAAAGAAAATGCTTAACTCTAATGTTAAGTTTAAGGACCAACAATGGATCCCACTTTCTCAAGCATTTCAAGATGTGACCTCAATTCCTGGGATTCCTCAAGGACATATTGTTTTACTTAGAGGACATTCGGACACGGGCAAAACAACAGCTCTAATTGAAGCCGCTGTTGCAGCCCAGAAGCGTAAAATTCTTCCAGTATTTATTATTACTGAGATGAAATGGAGTTGGGAACATGCTCAACAAATGGGATTAGAACTTGAAACCGAAGTTGATGAAGAGACTGGTGAAATTCTAAATTATAGTGGCCAATTCATTTATGTGGATAGGGAAACTATTAATTCTATTGAAGATGTATCTGCTTTTATTTTAGATTTGTTAGACGAACAAAAGAAAGGTGATTTACCTTATGACTTATTGTTCTTGTGGGATTCAATTGGTTCGGTACCTTGTGAAATGTCCATTAAATCTAATAAAAATAATAATGAGTGGAATGCAGGTGCAATGTCTACACAATTTGGTAATAATGTAAACCAACGTATTACTCTTTCACGTAAAGAAAGTAGCCCTTATACTAATACTTTAGTTTGCATCAATAAAGTCTGGACTGCAAAACCAGAATCACCAATGGGTAAACCCAAATTGATGAATAAAGGGGGATACGCTATGTGGTTTGATTCTACATTTGTAGTAACATTTGGTAATATTATGAATGCTGGTACATCTAAAATTAAAGCAATTAAGGATGGTAAGCAGGTAGAATTTGCTAAACGTACTAATCTACAGATTGATAAAAACCATATTAATGGAGTTACTACACGAGGTAAAATTGTTATGACACCTCATGGGTTCATTAATGATAATGATAAAGAAATTAAGCAATATAAAGTTGATCATGCTAAAGCATGGGCTAAGGTTTTAGGAGGCACTGATTTTGATATTATATCTGAAGAACAAGAGGTAGAAGACATTTCACACTTCGAAAAAGAACCTGAATAATGATTAAAAAGGATTACTTAAAGATGCTCAATAACCTTGAGCAAGGGGAGGAGTCTGTGAAACCCGGACAACATGATAGAGTTATTTTTGTAGATGGCCTTAATTTGTTTTTAAGGAACTTTGCAGTATTGAATTTTGTAAATTCAAGTGGCAACCATATAGGAGGTTTAGCTGGCTTCCTTCGCTCTTTAGGTGCTCTTATAAATCAAATCCAACCTACTACTATGTATGTAGTATTCGATGGAGTAGGTGCTTCCACTAATAGGAGGTACCTACTCCCCGAATATAAATCTGGTAGAAATACTAATCGTATTACAAATTGGGACGCTTTTGATGATATTGATGAAGAAAACAATTCAAAAGTTGATCAAATCACTAGACTCATACAATACCTAAAATGCCTACCAGTTAAAGTAGTATCGATTGATAAATTAGAAGCAGATGATATCATTGCTTATATGTCTAAGGATATGGCTAAACGTTTTGATACAAAATCATATATTGTTTCTAGTGATAAAGATTTTCTTCAATTAGTAGATAAGAATGTTACAGTTTATCGCCCCATAGAAAGAGAATTTTATGATGTTGCTACTGTAAAACAGAAGTTTGGTATTATTCCTGAAAATTTTATACACTATAAAGTTTTATTGGGAGACGCTTCCGACAAAGTACCAGGAGTTAAAGGATTAGGTAAAAAAGGTGTACTTAAAAGATTCCCTGAATTAGCAGGTGAAGCTATGCCATTTGATAAATTATATGATTTAAGTGTAGAGCGTTTAAAAGATAGTGTAGTATTTGCCCGAATAGTCCAAGATTGGGAAAAATTACTCAATACTAGAAAAATTATGGATTTAGAAAACCCAATGGTATCTGAAGAAGAAAAGGCATTTCTTTCTCAACTTCCATTGGAATCGCTTAATGAACTTCGTATCTTAGAATTCATGAGTTTATATAGTGAAGATGGATTAAACCATCATATTAAAAATACAGAATTTTGGCTAAAAGATACATTTACACGACTAATATACTAAGGTTTTGACACTTAATTCTTTAACAACATATGGTGCCGCCTTTCAAATAAAGGTTTTATCTTCACTCCTTACGCATAAGGAGTTTCTCCAACAAATGCATGATGTATTGAGTGAAGAATACTTTGACAATCAAGCTCATAAGTGGATTGTTCAAAATATTTTAGATTACTACGAACAATATCATACTACTCCTACAATGGAGGTATTGAAAGTAGAAATGAAAAAAGTTGAAAACGAAGTATTACAACTTTCAATTAAAGAACAATTACGTGAAGCTTATCAAGCATCTAAATCAGATCTAGAATATGTTGAAGAAGAATTTTCAGCATTTTGCAAAAATCAACAGCTTAAAAAAGCACTTTTAAATAGTGTTGACTTACTTAACTCAGGTGATTTTGAATCCATTAGAGGATTAATTGATAATGCTTTAAAAGCAGGTAATGATAAAAACATAGGACATGAATATCTTAAAGATACAGAAGCACGTTACAGAGAAGATGCTAGAAAAGTGGTCCCTACACCTTGGGAAAAATTTAATGAATTTATGCAAGGGGGTCTGGGCAACGGAGATTTTGGTCTTATATTTGGTAATCCTGGAGGAGGTAAGTCGTGGACTTTGGTTGCTCTTGGTGGATACGCCGTGAAGATGGGGTATAGTGTACTGCACTATACTTTAGAACTTGGCGAAGATTATGTAGGGCGACGCTATGATGCATTTTTCACAGGTAAGCCAGTAGATACGCTATTTAAAAATCGAAAAAAGATTGATGAAGTTGTAGAACAATTACCTGGTCAACTGATAATTAAAGAATTCTCACCAGGGATGGCTACAGTTAATACTCTTCGTTCACATATTCAGAAATGTCAAGATTTAGGATTTGCACCTGATTTAATTATTGTCGATTATGTAGATCTTCTTTCATCAAAGAAACGAACTCAGGATAGAAAAGGAGAAATAGATGATATTTATCTAAGCACTAAAGGTCTTGCTAAAGAGTTACAACTACCTATTTGGTCAGTTTCTCAAGTAAACCGTTCTGGAGCAAAAGATGATGTTATTGAAGGAGATAAAGCAGCCGGTAGCTATGATAAGATGATGGTTACTGATGTTGCTATATCACTTTCACGTAAAAAGGAGGATAAAATAAACGGAACAGGAAGATTTCATATTATGAAAAATAGATACGGAATGGATGGAATGACTTACTCAGTAGTAGCAGATACTTCTACGGGGCACTTTGAGGTTACTGACCACCATTTTGATGATAGTGAAAGCCCAGCTCCTGTTCAACAATTACCTGGTACTAATCTTAATACTTTAGATCGAGACGTATTAGCCCAACAGTTTTTCTCGTTAAACACTTAAACAAAATTAAAAAATGCCCCAAAAAAACCTAAAAGAGGAAAGAATTGTCTATAAACCCTTCGAATATCCCGAAGCGGCTGACTACTGGCTTAAACAACAACAAGCCCATTGGATTCACACAGAAGTACCAATGATGAGTGATATTAATGATTGGAAACAGAATTTAAACGAAACTGAAAAAAACATAATTGGGTCTATTCTTAAGGGATTTGCCCAAACTGAAACAGTAGTAAATGACTACTGGACAGGTCTGGTAACTAAATGGTTTAGAAAACCAGAAGTCATAGCAATGGCGACCACCTTTGGGGCTATGGAAACAATACACGCTGAAGCATATTCCTTACTAAATGAAGAACTTGGACTTGACGACTTCTCAGAGTTTCTTGAAGATGAAACTACGATGGCTAAAATTGAAAACCTTATGTCTATTAGGGATAGTTTTAATGACGAAAAAGATTGGCATGAGATTGCTAAGTCACTCGCTATTTTTTCCGCATTTACCGAAGGAGTTAACTTATTTAGTTCCTTCGCCGTACTCTTATCTTTTAAAATGCGAAACAAGCTTAAGGGAGTGGGTCAAATTGTTGAATGGAGCATTAGAGACGAATCAATGCACTCCGAAGCGGGATGCTGGTTATTTAGAACACTTATCGAGGAAAACCCTGAGCTCGACACTCCGGAGCTCAAAGCCGCAATAACAGAAGCAGCATTACTTTCATTACAACTTGAACTTGATTTTATTAATAAAGTTTATGAAATGGGAGATTTAGAAGGATGTAACAAAGAAGATTTAATCTCATTTATTAAACATAGAGTTAATACTAAAATGGGTGATTTAGGTTATGAAGGTGTAGTAAATGGAATTGATCCTAATGCACTTAAAAGAATGAAATGGTTTGATTCTTTATCAGCAGGAAAACAACATACCGATTTTTTCGCAAATAGAGTAACAAATTATTCTAAAGGTAACATGTCTTGGGACGAATCAATATTTTAAATTATGGACGGAAATTTAGTAGCAGATACAACCCAATGGGTTAAGGGTAAAGATTACCCTGAATGGATGGATGAAGTAGGAGTAGCAACTATCTCTAAAGGATATTTATTACCGGATGAAACACCAAGAAAAGCATATAGACGAGTTGCAAAAGCAATCGCAGAAAGAGTACGCAAGCCTGAACTTGAAAGTAAGTTTTTTAAGTACATTTGGAATGGTTGGATTGGTCTTGCTAGCCCAGTATTATCTAACACTGGAACCGATCGTGGTTTACCTATATCTTGCTTTGGGATTGACACCCCTGATTCGATTAGGGGAATTGGTCTCACTAATGCGGAATTAATGAAATTAACCGCTCTAGGGGGTGGTGTTGGTATTTCAGTAAGTAGAATCCGCCCTAGAGGAACTGAAATTACAGGCAATGGTAAATCAGAAGGTGTAGTACCTTGGTGTAAAATTTATGACTCAGCAATTATTGCAACTAACCAGGGTTCAGTTCGTAGAGGAGCCGCTTCAGTAAATTTAGATATTAACCACCCTGATATTAAGGAATTTATGCAAATCCGCAGACCTAAAGGTGATCCTAATAGACAATGCCTTAATCTTCACCAATGTGTAGTTGTGGATGATGCTTTTATGCGTCGTTTACAAGATAGAGATGGAGATGCTATGGAAACTTGGTTAGAAATTCTAAAAACTAGAGTTGAAACAGGTGAACCTTATATTATGTTTAAAGATAATGTTAACAAAAATAATCCGTTGGCATATGCTATGAATAATCTTGATGTTAGTATGACTAACATTTGTACTGAAATTACACTTCATACAGATGAAGAACATAGTTTCATTTGTTGTTTAAGCTCTTTAAATCTTGCTAAATATGATGAGTGGAAGGATACAGATGTTGTAGAGACATCAATTAGATTTCTTGATGGTGTAATGCAAGAATTTATAGATAAATCTAATGGTAAGGATTCTATGATTCGTACTCACAGACATGCCTTAAAAGGTAGAGCACTTGGTTTAGGAGTTATGGGTTGGCATTCGTTCCTTCAAAAGAAAGGATTACCATTTAATTCAATAGCTTCAACAGCTTGGACTCATACTTTATTTAGTGACATTAGACAAAAAGCAGAAGCAACATCAAGAGAACTAGCTAAAGAATATGGCGAACCTGTATGGTGTAAAGGTACAGGTATGAGAAATACTCACTTACTTGCTATTGCTCCTACTGTATCCAATTCTAGATTAAACAGTTGTTCAGCAGGAATTGAACCCATCCCAGCTAATATTTATACCTTTAATGGAGCAAAGGGAACATTTATTGTTAAAAACAAAGAACTTGAATGTCTACTTGAATCCAAAGGACTTAACAACGAAAACATTTGGGATCAAATCTTAGCAGATAATGGATCAATCCAAAATCTTTCAGGATTAACTGAAGAAGAAAAAGAAGTATTTTTAACTTTTAGTGAAGTTAACCAACTTGAATTAGTTAGACAATCTGCTATTAGACAAAAATACATTGATCAAACACAATCTTTAAATCTTTGTTTTGATCCTACCGATTCTCCTAAATGGATTAACCAATGTCATATGGAAGCTTGGAAGTTAGGAGTTAAAACACTCTATTATCTCCGCACAGATAGCGTAATAAAGGGCGATCTGGGCAGTAGAACAGCAGAATGTGTTTCTTGTGATGGTTAACGAGATTTAATATATGTATAAGCATGAATAATATAGTTAATTTAATTCAAGAATTCCTTACAAGTGGGTGGTCCACATTAAAAGGAATTTTAACTTTAAAGTGGTTAAACTTTAAAAATTGGAAGTCTTGGACAGGTATGCGAGCTTTATATTTATTATTTGCTCTTTTACTAGTTTTAGGCTTAGTATTTAATTTTGATTTATTTACTTGGGTTCTGCCTACATACTTTATAGTGTGTGCTTTTTTCAAAACAGAACCACTTTTAAAACTTTTAAATAGACTTGGATTTACTCCTACTGAGTTATAATCTAGTTATATTTATTAATAAAGGTATTTAACAAAAGGTTTCATTCTAAAGGTTATCCCTCTAGAATGGGACCTTTCTGTATTTTATATAAAAAACGTTAACAAGAAACAATGGCAAAAGAGTTAAATGAAGATACTGGATTTCACGTCAGTATTAAGACCCTAGGAGGAATAGGAGTAGGTATAGCAACTGTTATAAGCATGTGGTTTGCACTGCAAGCAGATATAGCTGAGGCAAAAGAACTCCCAGCACCCCCACTTCCTGAAATCACAAGAATGGAGTTTGATATGAAAGATCAATTGGTCCGTCAAACTATCATGACAACCCAAGAAGATGTCTCGGAACTTAAAGAAGACCTTGATAGAATTGAAGCTAAAATTGATCAATTAAAGTAAGATGAAACATTTTATTCTATTTACATTTGCACTATTTATTTCTCCTTTATTTTCTACTACAACACCCCCTCTTACCCCTAAATTATGTGAAGGTAGTGAGTTGTGTGTAGTTCAATTTAATGCTGCATTTAATACTGCTAACGAAGTAACTTGGCTAAATGAATTAACAGATTGTTCTCAAAGTACTGTAGATATCATGGCCGACCCTACATTACCTGCTGAATATAAAATAGTTGTAGTACCTACCATCCTTGTTTTAGATAATGGGGAAGAAGTAGCAAGGTTCCAAGCCAACATTATGATGACTATGGAAGCTACCCGTGAAGAGGTACAAGAATCCATAGATGAAATCATAATGAGCAAATTTTAATGAAACAATTATTAACCTCCCTCTTACTACTTATTAGTCTTGCATGCTTGGCTCAGCCAACATACTTAGACCTTACAATTCAACTTGACCAATACCCCCCAGAAACTGCTTGGGTAATAACACAAGGAGCTGATACAATTATTGTTAGCCCTAGTTATGCTACTACACCTCCTAACACTTTAGTTGAACAAAGAGTATTTTTAAATTCTAATACCAACTATACATTTACAATTGTTGATGCTTTTGGTGATGGTATTTGTTGTGAATTTGGAGAAGGGTTTTTTATAACGGCTAATAATTGTGAAGGTGTAATATTTGAAGAATATGAATTTGGATCATCTATAGTTAGTTATGATTTTAATTTAACCCCTTGTGAATTACCTACTTCAGATGTAACATTTAGAGTTAATTTAGCTAATGCCCCACCTGAAATAGAAACCCCAGGTGTGTTAGGTAACTGGAATGGTTGGCAAGTTATTCCTATGATCTATGATGAAGGTGATGAATGGTTTGTGACAATTCCTATCCCATCAGGAAATTATATTTGGAAATTTGCTGATTTTACTAACCCAGATTTACAAGAATTACCTGTTGGTGTTGGTGAAAATTCATGTTTTTTATTTGATGGTAATGGATATGTAAACAGAACTTTAGAAGTAATTGAGGGTGAAAATCAAATGCTTCTTAACTATTGTTGGGAATCATGTTTACCTTGTGGTGCTATCCCGGGATGTTCAGACCCCAGTGCTCTTAATTGGAATCCTTGGGCTAATTTTGATGATGGTTCATGTGTAACACAAACCACAGAATGTGCTTTAGGTGAAACTTTAATTGAAATTATAGTAACCCCAGATCAGTGGGGTGGTGAAATAAGTTGGATTTTATATGGAGATTTAGGAGGAGTAGCATCTGCCCCTACAGGTACTTATGCTGGTTCTTCCCCTGGTATTCCTGTTACAACTGGTGTTTGTGTTCCTATTACCCAACCTTATGATATTGTAATAGAAGATTCATATGGTGATGGGGTAATAGGAGTAAATGGACAACCTGGTAATATTCAAATTTTAGATTGTGAAGGCGAAGTATTATATAATCTCCAAGACGATTACCCAGATGGAAATTTTGGTTATATAGCAGGATCAGCCCAATTTACTCCAACAGTGTGTGAGGATATAGTTGATCTAGTAGGATGTACTGATCCTAACTATGTAGAATACAATCCTGAAGCTATTATAGATAACCCACTTGAATCATTTTGTGTTACTCCTATTGTATTAGGATGTCTAGATGAAACTCAATTTAATTATAATCCTGAAGCTAACATGGAGGATGTCATCCAATTTTGCGATTATACTTTAACTATCATTGATGGTGTTGGAGATGGCTGGTTTGGTAGTTGGATTGGAATACACCAACAATGGTATTTTTCACCTCAATATCAAATGGGTCCCAATGATGGTGCTGAATTATCATTTAATGTATCCGGTTTAGATGCTTCTAAAAAGGCTTACATATATTTCTTTGTAACTCCTCAATCTATTGGTACCATACAACAATGTGGATTTACTTTAACTAATTCTGAGGGTGATGTTATTTTAGATGTTCCTTTCTTTAGTGCAGTTCCCTTTACTGAAGAAAGTGGATGGTATACTTATGAAATAGATTTATATTGTGGTAACACTTGTGAGGAAATTATTTATGGATGTCTTGATGAGAATGCATTTAATTTTAATTTAGATTCAAATACTGAAGATGGAAGTTGTTACTACCAACCGGGATGTACACAAGCAGGTTATTTAGAATTTTATACTCAAGAATTTGATGCTGATTTTGATGATGGAAGTTGTCAAACATTAGTGGCATTTGGGTGTATAAATGAATTTGCTTGTAATTTTGATCCTGATGCTAACTTGGATAATGAAGGGTGTTTATATGCTGATATAGGATATGATTGTGAAGGAAATTGTTTGAACGACGCAGACCAAGATGGTATCTGTGATGAAAACGAAATTCTTGGATGTACCAACCAAAACGCATGGAACTACGACCCAGAAGCTACTGATGATAATGAAGAGTGTTTATATGATGCTGGGTGTGTAGGTGAACCGGGAAATCCTTATTGGTTAAATGATGGGTGCTATGCTTGGGTAATTGATGTAAGTCAAAGTTGTTGTAATAGTGAATGGATTGATGGATGTCAAGAACTATATAACTATTGTGATGAGAATGGTGTTTTAACAGGTTTAATAGAATATGGAGAAAATGAAATTATTATTTCCCCCAACCCTACACACAATATAATTAATATCACTAGCAATCTACAAGTAGATGTACTTCTTTATAACTCTATAGGACAAATAGTTTTCCAAGGAAATAATGTTAGACAAATTAATATGAATATGTTTAAAAGTGGAATTTATAATTTAATTCTTACTCATAATGATCTTCAATTTACTAAAAAAATTGTTAAACAATGAAAAAATTAATACCACTTTTAATATTATTGGCTTGCTCGTTACCTACCCAAGCTCAATTTATCCAAAAACAACTTAAATTTGCTACATTCTATACAGCAGTAACTGGTAATAATTCATTAGCTGATGTTAGCACATACTCAATTAATCCTCTTAATGGTATTTTAGAAGAAGAAGTTATATCTACTCCTTTTGATTATACACTTGCTTTTGGTGTTAGAAAAATAGCACGTTTAGATTATGAAAATAGAAAAAATGTCTTTTACAATGGTACCGAAACATCAGTTTCAGATGCTGCTACTGTAGGTAATGTAGAAGGTTTAGAATATTTATTTGAATTTGATTATAAAAGACAACAAGGAAGTAAGTTTGTTGATCAACAACATTTTTTAAGGTATGTACACGATCATTGGATTATAAAAGTAGAATATGTCCAAGATGGATTTGCTGATTTAAAATATTTTGAAGCCTCACAACGTTATAGATATAATATAGCTAAAGAATTCTCTTTAAACTTAGGACTAGTCCAACGATTCTCAGAACCTTATGGCTTTGATCCTT
>JAAHTG010001307.1_pt1 | contig 17273 bp, 23 predicted proteins | sample 6116081 | NCBI WGS metagenome assembly JAAHTG01 (sample SAMN13939989, study PRJNA603662) | sponge metagenome | isolation source: marine sponge | host: Mycale hentscheli | place: New Zealand | collected 2005 | reverse complement strand
TAATAATATACACATTTTTTGTTTAAAATCATATATTAATTATTTCTTTCTGCAGCTTGAGTACCTCTTTGCTGTTGAAACATATTTTCTATATCTCCTGCAATCAATGCAGCTGTATCATCTAAAATTACTTCAACAAGATCATCTTTAAATTGGCAGTCTACATTTGTAGTACTCAATAAACCGGTATAAGGATCAATACAACCCTCTACCTGAATAAGCACAGGTTTTTCATAATAAGTCAATATAGGATTAACAATGTTAAAATTGCTATTTCTATATATCCTTATTGTGTTTCCTAGCATTGTGCAAAATGTTTCTCCCCAATCAAAGTCTGGATTTTTTAAAGGATCCCTTAATAACAATGATACATTAGCTTCTTCAGCTAAATAAACCGTCATTGATCTAGGTGTACAACAATCATCTTTTGCTTGAGTAGTTACTTTTTTAAATTCTAAATATGTATCTATTGGAAAATTGTCTGATTCAAAATAATCATTTGTCTCAGCTCCAGTAAGAGATAACTCTCTAAGTAAAGGCTGTAAATCATCTATTCTTTTTTTAGATAGTTCATCACCTTCCTTATACATGTTACCCCCATGAAGATTTCTTCTACACCACTCTATCTGTGCTTTATTAAAAGCTTCAACAAATTGCCAACATTCTATATTATCATAGTCTTGACTATCAAGCTTATTTAGCCTTTGTTTTAATTTAATTAAGAGTGTACTATTTTCCATTAGTAATAATATTTATGAGTTCCAATATGGTTCTACTTTTTCCATCAATGAAAGAAGCTGTTCTTCATTATCAGGTTTCATTAAGAACTCAAGCACTTCTGCTGGTCTTTTACCCATTCTAACACCACTATCAATAGGTTCAATCCAACCACCTGCTTTTGTTGTTATAAATCTGTAATACAAACCATCTTTAATTAATGCTCTAATTTTTAATTCTTCCATCCCTAATTTTGAAACTTCTAAGAATTGACTTGCAGCTCTTTTCTTATTTGACTCTCCACCATTACCATTTATATATGTATCCATATTTTCATACATAATATCATTAGGAGTGTTCTTAGTATACTGCACACTATCTACATCAGTTACTTTAGCTACATACATTAATTTTGTAGGATTTGAATCATATAGATTTTGTAATGCTGATAACGCTTTATTTTTTAATTTAGTTAATTCAGTTCTTGTTGTAAGAGTTTCTTCAACAGTGTCTAAATAAAATTTAGGATTATTCTGTGCTCTTTTTGCTTCTTTTAATGACGCAGCAACAATAGAAAATCCTCCTGCTTTTATAGCATATAATTTTATTCTGTCATATGGATCTACTTCAGCATCTAAAAATACTGGGTCATTTCCACATCTTAGTTGTATCTTATCCCAAAATTTAGAATTATCTGGTTTCATTACAGTAAGTTTATTCCAAAATTCTTTATCTTCTGGATCAACTAAATTAGCCGCTAATTCTGCTTCTAGTTCAGAAACAACTTTTCTGATTTCAGCAATTTTCTTTTTCTTTTCTTTTGGAGGTAGCATTTTTACTTCAGGAGCAAATTCATTTAATCCTGTTACATATCTTTTTACACCGTTCATTTCTAAACATGCCAAAGACTCTTGATGAAATACTCCATCATGTAATGATAATCCATATTGTTCTAAACCCATATTTTCCTTGTTTGGATTAAAATAAGGCCTTATAGCAATAGTGCTACTTTTTTTTGTTTGTTGATACTTTTCAACAATTGTGTAATCTTCCATTTTGGTTTTTTTAAAAATTAATAATTATTACTCTAGTCAAATTGTATACCGTAGTATACGCATCTATTATTACTAATATTTCTAAAGCAAGGTATTACCCTTGCTAAAGTTTTTGACTTTATTGTTCCTCAACTACTGGAATAACAATTTTTAATATGCCTGCTGTATGATATATATCTCCTGTTTTTAAACCAGCTGCAATTGCTGCAGCATTATCTAAATAAGAACTTGAAACAGCTACATCACGTACCCAAGAAATTACTTCATTTACATGTAGTAATCTTGCGTTTCCTGTTTCTGCTCTTGATACACCTTCATAAGCTGGGCTCTCAAATTGTTGCTTCAACTTAGTTATTTGTTTTGGTGCTGCCATGATTGCTATATTTATTAGTTAAAAAATAAAAAAAGGGAGGAGGCATAAACCACCTCCCCTTTTAATTAAATAGTTCTTAGAATGATCCTCCTGTTACAGGGTTTCTCATTACAATTTTAAGAACTTTAGTTGGATCCTTAACCCATATAGCTGGCATGGTCTGAGTCATATAAACTCTATATCCATTGAACTGACCAGTAGAAGCAAATCCTTGAGTTCTTCCCATGTAGTCCATAGTACCATTTTGGTAGAACCACTTAAGTTGATTATCCCAAGAAAGTTTCAACAAGTGAATGTTGTCATTTCCTTCATCAGTTACATCAAAGATAATAAAGCTAAATGAACTTAGAGGTCTACCATCAATTAATGGATTCTCAATGTCATTTGTATTTAAGTTATCAAATGCTGGATTCAATACAAACTTAACGTTAGCTAAGAAAGGAATAGTAAAGCTTGTGTAAGCAAAACCATAATCTAAATCCATACCAGAACCTTTAACAGCTCCTATTTCAGATGCATTTTGAACTAAACCAGAACCATACACTTCATCAGCAATTGCTTTGTTGATTAATTGCATACCACCAATACCTGTTTGTACAACAAGTGATCTTTGTGGGTCCGGTCCTTTAAATTCAACTTTACCTTGGTAGAAGTTATAAAGCTCAGACTTAAACATGTCAAGAGTAAATGAAGACTTGTTATATACTCTTTTGAAAGAGTTATCTAACTGTGCCCATAAACCTACAGATAATCTAATATCATCTGGTCCATCTTGCTTAATTCTACCACCTTTACCCCACATTAGGTAAGTTTCAATATCTGTTGCAATTTTAGATAAATGTGCAGCTTCCATATTTGTAATGAAAGTACGTGTAAGAGTTCCATTTTCAAATGCTTCTCTTGCACCAGCTTTACCCATGTTTGCAACTAATCCTTCAATACTAGGTACAGATGGATTATTAGCGTCTGTATTAAAGTTTCTCCAAATTTCAGTTACAGGCACTGTACCATCAGCGTTTAATCCGCCTTTGATCATTAAGTCTGCTCTTGAAGAAATTGAATAGTGTACGTGAGCTTCTGCACCTCCTACAAAGTTGTAGAATTCACGGAAACCAGAACCTGTTTCAATATCAGAGAATCTTTCACCGTACTCACCTCTTGCAGAACCTTTTCTGAAGAATTTAGTACCTTTAGCTAAATACTTGTTATCCAAGATAGCTGAATTGTTGTTGTTAACTAATTGAACAGTGTAAACAAAACCGTCACCTGCTGGGATAATATCATCAGCTGTGATGTAAAGTTCAAGTCCATTATACTTATCATAAGTAATAATGTCACCATGTCCAAAAGTTCTTTTGTTAATTTTGATCTTAAATGTTGTACCATCTACACCTTTGTTTGCGTTACCTGGTTCAATATCCGCTACAATGTAGGGAAGATCTTGTGCAATAGGAGTTTGCCACTTATACTCACCTCTAGCGTTATCCACCATGATAGTATTCTTTCCACCAAAAGAAGCCATTTGATACAAAGGCATCTCTACCTTTTGGGTCATAGCCCATAGATCAATTGGTCCCATATCCATAGGCTCAGGATTACCAAGCATTTGGGTAAGGTGATAAGAATCAACATGTGAACTTGCTTTGTAGCTTGTATCACGTAGGAAAATCCCATTATTTAAAACTGGAGTTGCCATAATTTTTGATTGTTTTTGTTGTTAATAATTAATTTACTGTTTATATATTTAATTTACTTAATTAAATTCGTTTAAATATGTTGGTTGGTCTTTGAATTTTTCTTTTAGTGCTTCTCTTTGTAGATTCTTTTTCAGCTTGGTTTACACCTAATGATGCACCACCTACATTTGATTGTTCACTTTTTAATTTTCTAACCGTCTTCTCAACACTCTTTTGTGCACCTTTATCCATTATCTTAGCTTTATATCCTGTAGGATCTTGTAATAGCCACAGTGCTTCTGAAATTAATGCATAATTAGGTTCCACAAATTGATATTTTTCTAGTAGGTGTCCTAATAAATTAGTATTACGCCCACTAACTGATGGATAATTAGGTTGTACTAAACCATTATATAACATGGCTTGAGTTTTTCTATCTACTTTAATATCTCCTAATTGTCCTTCTTTTAATGTTTCATATACATTTTTCATATATGCTTGAGATGCATTTTCTTGTTGTTTCTTTTTAAGCTCTTGCTCTTCAAGTTTTTGTGCAACAACTTTTTCTTGCATCTTATCTAATTTTGGCTTAAACTTATTTGCTTGTGTTTCAAGCTTACCTAAGTCTTTCCAAATTTCTATTTCTTCTTGAATATCTTCAGCACTACCATATCCAGTAGCACTTAGGTATTCTTTAATGATTCTTTCTTGACCAGTAACACTTTTAACATCAATAGTTTTAGTTTCTTCTACTTGACCAAGTGTTGTAAATAAACCTTTTAAATCTTTACCACCATCAGCTACATATTTAGCAGCTATTTGTAATTCTTGTGGTAAACTTTGAAAAAATTGTTTTGGAGTTTCTCTTCTAACTTGATTAGCTTTTTCTTCTAAATTAGCTTGAATAAGCTCCTCCCAATCTTTTGCAGTATAATCTTCTAGTTCTTTATCATCATCAAAAGGAACTATCTTATCATCTTTGATAAGTTTTGAAAATACATCAGATATACCTGATATAGTTTTTCTTCCTCTTTTTTCTTTTGTTTCTACTTCTTCAGTTTCTTCTTGTCCAAGTTCACCAAAGATTTCTTCAACGCTTTCAGTTGAGGTTTCAGTTTTTTCTTTAACTACTTCACTTACATCATCTTTTACTTCTTCCGCAGTCTCTTCTTTTTCTTCTGACTTAGCTAATACATCAGTAGCATCGTCATTATCAGGATCTGCAAAAGACATATCAGCTTTTTCAGTTAAGCCTGAGAAGATACTTTTAGGTTGAGATTTATTATCTTGAATCATATCAGCACCACTTGGAGCAGCGTTGAATATCTCATCTAAATTAACTTCTACATTTTGTGCTACGTTACTTTTCACAGGCTGTGTTTCTGTTGTTGTACTCATAATATTTGTTGGTTTTAATATTAATAACTTCTTACATATATAATATAAGAAATGTTTCTAATATAATTGTCAAGTTAAACTTAAAAAATTTTAATAAAAGTGAAAGTTTTTTGCAGTATATAGCTAACGCTACTTTTTATCTTTCTTATTTTTGACATCATACTTATTTTTGTTCTCTCTTGCAATTTGAAGTTTAGTATCAGCTATTTGTTTAGATGCAGCAATTTTTTCTCTTTCAACGCTCAATCTATTATTTTCTTGTGCAGATTTAACAGCACTTTCTTGGCGTTTAAAATTCATTTGCTCTCTATACTGTGTAGATTCTCTTATATCCTTCATAGCATCTTGATAATCAGATTGTTGATTTTGATTTAAATCAACCATTGACCCATATCCGGCTGATCTAATTTCAGCTAGTAACACATCATTCTGTCTATCTTTTTCATTTTCAGACATTTCAACTTGAAGTTTTTGTTGTTCTTCTTGTTGCTTAGCTTGAAGTTGCTGCTCTTGCATTTGACGCTGTTGCTGCATATCTTCTTGTCTTTGCTTCTGGATTCTAATTTCAGAATCTTTAAGTATATCTGATACTTCTGCAATTGAGTCTGCTTTAACTATATTACCCAACTCATAAATACTTGCTCCTGAAGTATTATTAGTTAATGCCATTTGCTTTAAGTTTTCTAATATAGCTCTATGATTAGTCTTAGTTGTTGCAAATACGTTAAAGTCTCTAAGTAATAAATCCGTACCATTAATTTGGAAATTGACTTTCTCAGCTTCTGTAGATATATATTGTAGTCTAATGCTTGGATTAGTACTATAATAATATTGTGCTAAGTCAGTTCTCATTTGATGGATACGTGGCATCAAATGATCAGAGTGTTGTACAAAATACATTTCTGTTTGTGCATATGATTGTTGCATAGCCTGAACAACACCTGTTGCGGTTTGAGCTGAGACAGCTCCACCTAAACGTTGTGGGTTAATACCTATTGCATCAAAACATTGTTGCTTAAAATAATTTGCAAGTTGAATTCTAGACATCAATCTATTAGTTTGCTCCATATTTAGAGTCTGGTAATGATTGAAGTTAGTTGCATTCTCAGTATTTGTAATAGATGTATCAAGAGGTAGCATTTGAAAATCTTTCATTGCTACGTATGCTTTTGCATAATTGTTCTTGCCCCAATCCTCACCCATTGAGTGACGTGGTAAAGCATTTTGATCAAACATTATTACTGTTCCTAATTCATCTATTAGAATGTCAGCAATTTGGTTATTAACCATATTATATCCAACTTGATATGCTTTCATTAAATCTACTAAAGAAGTAGATCTAGTATTTCTATCAGAAAATACTCTGCCTTCTACAGGTAATTTACACCCATATAATGATGTATCTCCTTTAAATTGAAAAGGTAATCTTCCAGGCTTAGTTCTATTAATACCTAAATAAATAGGATTAATATTATCACCCATAGTAGATTGCCACATAGCTGGTAAGTTTGGTCCAATTTTTACACCACCCCATACTTCATTAATCCAAATCCAGTCAACATGTTCTCCTTGTAATAAATTATCTTTTGACTTTTGTTTAAATATTGAAGTATCATATATGGCCTTTTTTGTTATCTTAAAAGTCTCATCTATAATCTCTTGTGTAACTTCACCATCATCTTCAATTTTAGTAAGATGACCAACCTTTCTTTGTGTTTTCCAATATATTGTTGCAACTCTCATTAAGTTACCTTCACCCCACATAGATACATCTTCATTCTCATCTAGTATTTCACTAAGTATGTCTCCACCTCTAGCGGGATCATTCCAATAGTTAGATGTAAATTGTCTGTAACCTAATCCTGGTGAATTAGTATTCCACTCATGAGATCTTGTTGCATCATAATATGCACCATCATTTTGATATCCACTTACTTGATACTGTGCTGATCTAGCAGGATATATCTTTTGTAAAGATTCTAATTGTTTAGAATCCATTAAATAACCATATCTATCTACTACATCTGATACAGTCATTAAATCAATTTTACCTGCATAGTTTGAATCTGCAATGTATCTTTGATCAGGAGATTTTTGATAGAAAGTTAATACAGGGTTCCACAGCTCTACATCATAATCATCTTCTAACATTCTAAAATGCCAAAATTCTCTATCTGCAATAAGCATATCACGAAAACCTCTTTCTTCAAGTTCTTGCATTTTGAATCTTTCTTCATCTACTGCAAGTTGATGGGATGCCCATTCTTCTACCATACTTCTGTAAGACTTACTAAAAAAGTCTTCAATCTCTGGTAATGATTTTAAACCTTCTGGAGATAATTGCTCTTGTGCTTCTTCTGATCCAGGGTCAGCACCCATCTCAATCATTTTACGTACTAGGTTTGCTTCTGCATCAGCTAATAAAGACTCTTCTATTTGAATTTTCTTTTGCTCAAGCATTTCATTATATGATGCGTCATCTACAGCTCTGAACTGTACTTTTGAATATCTTTTAGCAAACTCACCTGTTAATACGTTTATTACATTAGGTACAATAGGATAAAATTTAAGTTCTAAAGCTGAGTCATTTTCAGCTGTAAGAACATCCATTAAATCTTTATATTCATTATCTGGTTCAACAATATAATCAGTCTTATCAATTATACCCTTAGCTAACTTATAATTCTTTAAAAGCCTTCTAGAATTTACACGTAAGAATTCAATACCTTGAAGTTCTAACCAATCTAAATTCCATGCAGCCCAATCATCATCCTTTTTTTTATAAGGTAAAAACTGAACCGGTTGTGTTAAGCTAGAAAATGTAGGCCCGCTTTCAGCTTTTGCCCCATTCTTCATTTGCATTGCATTTAATACTCTCATACCTGTTTAGTCTATTTTATATTCTTGAATCCGGACCTTCTAATTTTAGAACCACCAAATGTCTTGTTACGCCCAATATTTCTAAAAGGACCATTATACTTTAATTTACTCATTTTTTCTGAATTATCCAAAGAATTACCTTCAGATTCACGTCTCTTAGTATAGCCTCTATTTGACTGTTGAATTTTTACAAATGCAATCAATGCACCGAATGTTACAAGCCTATCAACGTTTAATCCTGGATAATATGCTAACATTTCTTTAAGTAACATTGGATCTGGTATTCTTTCAACACCCAATGTTTGTTGCATTACATTTCCATTTTCATCAAGCTCTTCATCAATAACTTCTCTTAAAAATTCTATTGCATATGATATCAAATGACTCTTAAATAATGTACCTGTATTTTTCCATCCGTATTCTTGATATACTGTTCTATTAGATCCAAGATCTTTTAAGAAAAGTATTTGTTGTTTAGGAACAAGATATCTTTGTTTTTTTCTAGCAATCATATGCTGTATAAATAATGAAATATTGTTTTCAACAATTGTCCATGCATTATACCATTCTATGATCATTTCTAATCTTTCATGAGTTTTATTTATATCATCAAAACGCCCACACCATGCTGCTACAATTTTATCTTTTTCAATAAATTGTTCTACTTCACCTGACACAGTTGTTCTTGTTACTTCAGTAGCATTTTTATAAATGTAAATACTACATAAAGAATCTGATGTTGTTGTCTTCCCTTCTGACACAGGGTCAATTGATCCATAATATGCACCAAATGCTGGACTTTTAACTGGTCTTTCCCATACAACAATAGATCCTGTTTTATCAATTTCTTTTTTGTTTACTGGAAAAGTTGATATAGGTAATTTTTTTGTACGTTTTGCAACTATACCAGTTTGATCTCTATCTAATTCAATTAATTCATATGCATATTCTTTCTCTTCAATACGTTTAAGTTGTTTGCTTAAAATACCTTGTGGAAAAACAGACTCTTTTCTATATGCAAATGCTTCTCCTATATTAAGAGGTTTCTGTGATATTCTTAATTGATACTGTTCACCACTTAATTCATTTTTCCATCTTGCTCTTTCTAATCCTATTGCTTCTATTGCTTCTTCAACTTGTGAGTTGCCATAATCATCAATATAAGGGGGCATAGACCATTGTTCTGGAATAAATAACCCTGCCATACCAATTGTTCCATCAGCATCCATTAGATTTGTTTCTACAGCATATATATCATTAGCACTTGGATTAAGTATCATTTCTTTTAATGGACCGCATTGCTCTAAATCACCCACTGATCCAGCGGCTATAAACATACCTGTAGTCATCATACCAGATGACATTGCAGGACGTAAATACTCATATGTCTGCATCATGTTTTTAGCAATACCAGCTTCCTCATGGAAAAAATAAGTACATGGACCCCCTACCCCTGTAGTAGCATTCTTTTCAAAAGAAGCACCTTGAATCTTTGATTTAAGACCTCTTGATGTTTTTCTATTGTTTACTTTAACCTCAATTTGCTGTTGCCATAGTAAAACTTTTTCAGGATTACTTGGTCTATACCATGCAGTATGTTCATTAAGAAATGTTTTATATTCTTCTAAAAACTTCCATGAACCTTTATCATTAATATAATCTTTTAATGATGCTCCTACTTTACAAATTGAACCTTCTTCAAACCAATATTGATTTATAATCTTACCCATATGAAAATATGAGGATGCTATCTGACGTTTTTTAAGTATTGCAGAATGCTGATTATTTAATTCAGCTAATAGCTCATACAAAGCCATGTGATATTGTGCATCTCTTACCTTAGCAAAACCATAATGCTTTTCTTCTTTATCAAAGATTGGTAAGAAGTTTAACCACATGTAATAATCTCTAGTTAAATACCATTGATTATTACCATCTTTATATATAACCCCTACCCTACATTTATTTTTTTGATCTTCCCAATAAGCAGTAAAATCTTTTGATCTAAATGGCTTATTACAATAAAACCCTTGTTCATTAAATACCCTTGCTTCTTTATTAAATTCAAGAGCTATTTTAGTAAAGTTATATTTACCAGGTTCTTTAAAAATACTATATAGATATTCTGCAAAGTCTTCATCAGTTTCAAATGATGTTACATCCCACTTTCCATTTTCATATGTAGGTATGATTCTACTCATATCTTATGATAGCATATACATCACCTACTTGTAATAACAAATGATCTTCTCCTTGATGTTTCATTGGTGTAGGCATAGCATGTTCTGCATATTGAACAACATCACCTATTTGTATTTCAGTAACTTCATCACCTCTACCTACTACTTTACCTTGAAATGTTTGTTTAAGTGCTATCTCAGGTAAGTATAATCCTGACTTAGTTTTAGTTTCAGGTTTTATCTCCTTTATTAGAAGTTTCATTCCTACCGGTACTACTACTTGATTTTTCATTTTTTTTATTTATTGGTTTATAATTAAATTCTGGCTCATCCCAATAGCAAAATAGCCATTGTGTTTTGTTTTTACTCATCTACATTTGATCATAAGCAAGTCCGGCACCTCCACGTACTGAACTTTCCTGTTCTTGTCTCATATCTGTAAATGCACCTTTATAGGATTGCCTTATGTTCTCAAATTTAGCTGCTGCATTTACCATAGCATTAATATTTCCATCTCTACCATGTTCTATTGCAGTAACTTCCATATACTTAGCTAATCTATCTAACATAGATTTTATACCTACATAAGCTCTGTATGTTGGAGTTTCATATAGTTTCTTACACATATCAAGTGCATATCTTATTTTACTATCTTCAGGAGATTCTTCCAATTGTATTTCTTCTATTATAATATCTTCCTTTTCATGTTCAGGCAGATTAAAGAATGGATTTAAATCAGGGTTAGGGCATGACATATAAAATAAATACTGATATACAGCCATGTGTGTATCAGGATACTCTTCCATTATACCTTTTAAAAATGGTAGTGCATAACAGTGCTCTGTTAATACTACCTTACTGTTTTGTATGTCAAATAATCTTATTACCATATCTTAAAAACAATTACATCCATCTTCATAAAGTTCACCAAGGTCAGTCTGATTCATAATAGACTTTACAGCATCAAAAGAAATATTAGTTATATACATTGGTTCAAGTAATCCATCAACTAGAATTTGATGTACAGAATTAATAACTCTATCTCTACCTGGTTCAAAATATGCTCTTAAACCTACAATATTATTTGCATCAATATATATTTCATGCCTTTTAGAATAATCAAATCCTAATAAATTCCCATCTTCTGTTGTTGCAGGAGCTCCCAATGCATCTTTTATTGAAACAGGAAATACTTGCGTAAGAGATACGTATCTTGGTTTATATAATGCTATTTTTTTTGACATAATTTTTTATTTTTTATTTTCTTTTAACCACATGATAATAGAATTCACTTCATCTTTTAAATATGGTAATTCATAGATTTTAATATTTTCTAATACGGGTTCTCCGTTAACATGTTCATTGATTGGATATCCATTAGCATCTTCACCTACTTGTTTAAACTTTACATGTTGAATTGTTAGTTTTCCAATCTTAAGTTTAGGGTTGTGCTTTTTAATAATATACGCATAAATACTGAGTTGAAGGTTATAATGATTCAAATTACAATCATCTAAATGATTAACAGGCTTGTACATTTTATTAGTAATCCCTTCCCAATTAGTAAATCCTTTCTCTTTTATTTCTTTATTAGTCTTGTAATCATTAATGTTTATATAGCCATTAACTACTTCTACAACATCAGCTTGTCCACATAAACCTACTGACTTTAAGTATACTAAATGTTCTGGGTAAACACCTTCTTCAAGTTTTTGCTTTGGTGCAATTTTAGTTCCTTGGTCATCAGTAATAGGCTTAATGATGGGAACTTCCACCCCGTGTCTTCCAATTGTTTTGAGATCTAGCATATCAGCCTCTCTTTGATTGTGATAAAAGTTACCAAGTTTAATTGCTCTTTCTGTTTCACCATCCCATGCAGCAATTATTTCTTTTGGTGACATACCATACCATTTAGACCTTTTATTTTTAGATGATTTTTTTGCTTGACCATCTCTATCAAATTTAGGTTTAAACTTGGCAATAAAAGATGTTACACTAAGCCAGTTAATGTTTTCATCATTTGTGCTTTCATACACGTGACCTTCTTCTATAAATTTTAATCCCATATCTATGATATTGTTGTATACCAATATGATTTATCATTTTTTACTTCTAAAGAAGTTACAACATCATTGTATACATAGTTAATTATTAGTTTCATTATCTTCTATTTGTTTGGTTATTAGTTCTTCTTGTTCTTCTGTTGTATATGCGTCCCAATATCCTTTAGGGCATTCAGAAGATAAAGATCTTACTTTAAACGCTAAGCTGCATCCACAATCACCACAACATGGTTGTGTACCTGGTGCAACACATTTGTCTCCTCCAGCATCAAATAAAGAACACTTTACACATATTTGAAATCTATCAGTTGCTACTGCTTCAACATGTTCTTTTTTAAAAATACTATTTTTAATTCCTTCTGCAATTTTATCAGCATTTTTAAATACATCAAGATATTTACTCCACTTACTTTTCATTTCTAAATTTTTTTTTATTAGTAATATCTTGTTCTAATTGTGCCATTGCTTTTTCCATTTGTAAGATATTATTTTGTATATCTTCACTTTTTGCAAATCCATTATAAGTTCTTTTAGCAATGTTTCCCAAAAGACTTTTATTTTTCATTATAGATTTATCTAGTTTGTTTTTTCTTAAATAAAAAGTTCCTAGACCTTCTACATTAATTCTTGGAAAAGCTAAAGCAGAAAGCTTTTGTCTAACCTTTGCGTAATAAAATGAAACAAAATCATCTACTACAGAAGGGTGTACACCAACTTCATCAGCTATTCCTTTTTTAAACTCCTTATGACTCTTTGGATTCACGTCCTAATATTTTATAATCTAACAATACAAGACCATTAGATTGAACATTAATATCTGGATTTAAAGAAATTGTTTTTTTGTTGTGACCTTTTTTTATAAGTAAATTCTTTTTCTCAGCTTTTGTAATTGCATTTCTAGCTGACTGTGAACTTTTAAATATGTTTTTACCTACTGTATAATCACAAAACTTTGTAAGCTCTATCTCTTGAACCTTAGCCAATTCAGTCAAAAATTTTAAATCTGAATTGCTAATTAATGTATCATTAAAGAAACAGTATGTAACTATTTGATACCTTATAGATACATCTATATCTACTTGATGTTTAAGATCTACTTTATTTACTATTGCCATATCATAAACTCATTATCATATCAACAAAATCAGGATGAGGATAACAATCCATTTTACCCTTTCTTACATTGGTATGTGTTAGTAAACCTTTTATTTTTCCATAAAATGCATCTTGTTGAAAGTCAAAGCCTTTTGTTGGACCGTACTTTTTAATAAACTGTTGTAGTCCTAACCTTATATCTATGTTATCTCTATCAGCAACATATTTAATCCACTTTTCTGTTTCTTTAATTTGTGCTTCTGAATATGCATGCCAATATAGTTTGCCTTTAAACGGTTCATCAAGAGTAATAACTTGATCTGGTGTACATTTAGATCCAACATAAGTTAAATAATTTTTATCTAAATAACCCATGCTGCATATTTCTAATCCTACAGAGTGACGGTTCATGAATCCTGAACCTGTCCTACCCAAATGCCATCCTTGACATCCTTCAGGAAAAGCTTGAACCATAACCCCATCAAACTCATCATCACCATTTCTGTGATTAATACCTCCTAAAACAAATTCAGTGGCAACTCTTCCTCTAGTATCCCTACCCCAATGGTCAATACACCTATATGGATTAGCATTACCTGCTGTATGGTGTAAAAATATGTATTCATTTTGTATAGGTCCCTTAAGGTATTCTCCTTTTGGTAAGTGGTGTCTATGAATTATCTGATCATAGTTTGTTTTAAAATACTGTGATGAAGCATCAGTATCTTCGTCTATTGCTTCTGCAACAGTGTATTCCATATTTAGAATTAATGTCCATGTATTAGAGTCTACAACCCCTGTGACCATTAAATCTTTATCTAATTGGAATCTTTCTACAGCTTTTTCTGTCAAGGGTCCAAAAACCCCATCTACGGTAAGCCCTAATGCTGTCTGTAGTGTTTTAACATCTGAGCCTCTATCACCTTTCTTAAGCTGTTTCACCTTGCATTGCTTTTACCATTGCTTCTTGAAATGCTTTACCTTCTTCTGTATTAGGATCTGGAGCACCTTCACCTTTTTGAGCAGCATACTGCTGAGCCATAAACATTTGAGCTTGCATACGTTCTGCTCTAGCTTTTTCTATAGTAGCCAATAATGTTTCATAATCTGCTTGAACTTCCAAGTGTGGAATATTATCATTGTAGAATTGAGTGATTTCATCTCTACGTGCTGACATTTCTTCTTTAGACATTTTTGGATCTTTGTCTTGAAGATTTAAATTGGTTTTTGAATTTGACATTTTACTGTTTTTATAAGTTAATAAAAACAAATGTATAAAAAAAAGTTTAAATAAAAAAAGTTTAGATACTTATTTTAGAAACCGTATTACGTCTAAGTACGTCAATTAACATTTTGGCTTCCGAATATTGCCATATTTTAATAGTCATTGTAGGATCTTGAATATACCATCCCCCATCTTCTTCAGCTTCATCATTACCCCCGGTATGAAACAGCATGTCTCCAAATTCAATACTAAAATAAAAATATCCTTCTGGCCAATCATCATCTTCATGATGACCCATCTTAGTAAATCCTAATTCTCTTAAATTTGCTGCTGTCATATCCTACCATTTAACTTTGTCTGCCCAATAAGCAGCAGACATCTTGCCTTTCTTTATGTTTTTGCCATGTCTAGCCTTAAAGCTTTTACGTTTAGCTTTCATTTTAGCTGACTCACCTGCTTTTGGTTTACCGGCAGTCTTTGCACCCTTTTGTCCAAAACGTATAGTCTTAATCTTATCTCCTTCTTTGGCTACAACAATATGAGACTTCTTTGGGTGTCCCGGTGTACGTTTAGGCTTGTTATATCCTGATACACCAGCTTTAGCTAATCTACTATCTTTTTTCTTAACTGCCATTATCTTTTCTTTCCTTTATGCAATCCGTGACTTGCGTGTTGTTTACCTTTCTTTGTAGCAGCACGTTTCTTTGCGTTAGCTGCAGCCAATTTCTTTTTACCTTTCTTAGTACTCTTAAGTTTAGATATAGTTCTAGACGGTGCATATACCTCTCCGGTTTCAGAAGATTTCTTTCCGCTTGCCGTTCTCCATTTCTGCTTAGTCCATCTAGTTAGACTTTTTTGTTGTTTCGTCTTTGCCATTACTTACATCTTGATTCTTGTAGCCTAATAATTTCTTTTTCTAATTCTACAATCTTATCTTCCGATTCATTGATCATTTTTATTTTTTTTTCTAGCCTAGCTTCTAGTACAATCATATCATCTGATAATTGTGCTATTTGACTATATGCTATACCCATTGTGAATATAATACCTATGATCCAGATTATATTACCAATATTTAAGGTTAAGTCTTTCATTATTTCTTGGATTTGTATCCGCCTCCGTTAGCTTTATAACGTTTAGCAAGCATTTGAGCTTTACGTGCAGACCATTGACCAGGAGCTCCACCTTTACTACCGGCCTTGATAGAATTAAATAATCTTTTACGCATTCCCGGTTTAGTATAATTCCCTGAACTATTTACGGTACTTTTTTTCTTTTTAGTTGTTTTTCTTTTTAATGCCATAATTTCTAAGCTTCATAAGTTTCCGGATACGCTTTAAACATTATATCCCTTAATGCAGCACACTTCTCATAGTCTTCTTCTTCTACGAAGTACGCTATCATATTTTCTAATTCTTCAAGTTTCGGTCCATTGTCTGGATCATAAGCCATCACTAACTCTTTTCCCTCACTGAATTGAGTTGATATTAATTCTTCAAAAGTAATTTCCCCGGTCAGTAACATCCATGCATTGTTGTATGCTGTGTCTAATATAATAGCATCTAACTGCATTTGCTGTATGTCAGATAAACCACCAGTTTCTTTTTCCCCGTTATCATCCCAATCAGCCATATCATTTTATTTAGTGAGTAACCCTTCTATAAGAACAATATACTAAATTTAAAAATTCTATGAAAATTTTTCTAGCACAACATCCCCCCGCCTACTGTAAAATTGTCCCTACGCCCTACCAAAAAATTGTGTGTTTGGCACTTTCAAGAGGTATATATGATCTGCTCCCCAACTAAATTTTGCAGTGCGGGTACCCCCTATGTTTGCATAGGAACTCAAACTGCACTTGCTAACTGCATAAAGTTGTACAAAAAAAAAGAATGTATGACTATTGTGTGGTAGCAAAGCGGAGTAGTGTAGTGCTACTGTGTCTACGTCAGGTATCTACTGAATATCAATACATCATTGATTTGTTTGTATTCATCAGTAGTATATATATGATGGACTCACTGTGTGCATACACGGCATTTTTCAATGCCTCTGCTCCCAAACTATATATAGCGGGATAAGCCGTTTAACCTTTTCAGCAATAGCCTTATCACTATTGTAATCAATTTAATAATTAAATAATTTCATTATGAACAATTTAGTAACAGTACGCAAGAATGAAGACGGAACATTCATCAGTAAAACAAAGAATGATGACATAGGCTTTGTAATCTATGAACAAAAGGCCGTTGAACTTAGAAATGGTTGGTATGCAGATAAATCTTTATCAGCATTAGTATTAGGCCCAATGGCTTTGCTTGAGTCTATGGACCACTCAAAACCATTGACAGGTAAGATTATTGTGCGTGAGCAACTTGAGCCATTCAATGATAAGGATTTGACATACAAATTAAAGTATGCCGGAGACTCAAAAGTAGTATGTGTAAAAGGAGATAAACCTATTTACAGAACTACAGAGTTTACCTCAGACCTTAATGCTCAGTCTACTTTTATTCAGCACACTAATAGTGCTGAGATAAGAGAGGCTAACAACTCTACTGTAGCTGTAGAGAGCTTGAATGCGTTTAAGCAGGAAACTGTAGAAGCGTAA
>JAAHTG010001303.1_pt1 | contig 17308 bp, 16 predicted proteins | sample 6116081 | NCBI WGS metagenome assembly JAAHTG01 (sample SAMN13939989, study PRJNA603662) | sponge metagenome | isolation source: marine sponge | host: Mycale hentscheli | place: New Zealand | collected 2005 | reverse complement strand
AATTACTTAGGGGTATATTCTATCTTGTTTTAAGTTCTAATTGATGACACGCCCTCAGGTAATTATTGTGAATTCGGAGAGTTTAACTCAAGCACAACCTCATGAAATAGGAGAAATTTGGGTGAAGAGTGAATCTGTGGCTAATGGTTATTGGAATAACCCACAAGCAACTCAACAAACTTTTAATGCTTGTCTTGCTGATACCCAAGAGGAAGGTTTTTTACGTACAGGAGATTTAGGTTTTTTAAAAGATGGACAGTTATATATTACTGGACGTTTAAAGGATTTAATTATAATTCGAGGACAAAATTATTATCCTCAAGATATAGAATGGGTGATCGAAAAATGTCATCCAGACTTGTGTTTTAATGCCTCTGCAGCATTTTCTATTACTGTTCAAAGGGAAGAAAAGTTAGTTGTCATAGCTGAAGTAAAAGCAAAGAATAATCATCAAAACAATCTTGATAAGGTGATTACAAAAATTAGAGAAACAGTAGCCGAAAAACACGAATTATCTTTGTATAGTGTCGTTTTAATTAAAAGTGGTCAAATTCCTAAAACATCTAGTGGCAAAATTCAACGTCATGCTTGTCGTCAAAAATATTTGCAGGGTACTTTACAATATATCAAATCGTTCACTTTATCGGATTTTGAGTCGAACCGACAAGAAGAAATAATTGTATCTACCACTCCAAATGAAGAAATATTAGTTGGAATTTGGCAAAAATTATTAAATTTAGAATCTATAGGTGTTAGAGATAACTTTTTTGAATTAGGTGGAGATTCTTTGATTGCAGTCAAAATGCTTAATGAAATAGAAAAAGAATTTAAAATAGAATTATCCTTAGAAACTCTGTTTTTAAAATCATCCATTGAAGTATTAGCTATTTGGATTACTCAACAACAAATGCAAAGTTTTACATCCGAAGAATTAAGTTTAATCATGACTAAAATACTCGAAAAATAATTAAAACAATGCAAATATCTAATATATGGAAATTAAAAACATTAAAATCAAATGATAATTAATCTTTTTATAAAGCTGAAATAATCATAGAAATAAAAAATTATTTAACAATAAATTAAATTACTAAATAATCATATTTAGTCTGGAAATCTTAAAATTATGCCATAATTGCGATCGCAATTATTTACTTTTTAACTCATAATTATAGTTTTTTAATCGTACCTATTAATAACGAGATTGAAATACCTAAATTTTGTCGCAATATCTTAAAAAAATCTTTTTCAGAAACTAATAATATACAGTGGGAAATTAAGATTAATTCTAACTGGAATGTCAAACAGGCTACTCCTGACTCACCTTATCTTTATGTCTGCACATTAGGTACAACAGGAAAACTGAAGTTAATTGCTCATGATCATGAAAAATTATGGTAAAATGTCTTAAATTGAGAAAGCCTTATCCTCATTGATTTTCACGATAACTGTTATATCGAACTCAGGTCTGAAAAATGCTCAGAAGATCGACTAATAAGATGGTCTTCAGAACACATAATTGTTCCATTAGCAAGAACTTGTAGCTAAACGTAAACTATTAATTGTTTTAATCGTAAAATCCGCCACCTCTTCTATTTCCTCTTGGGTATTAAAACGCCCTATGCCAAATCTTAAAGAAGCCCTTGCTAAACTGTCAGAATGTCCTAAAGCCTTTAAAACATGGGAAGGTTTAGTACTAGTAGAAGAACAAGCTGAACCTGAAGACAAAGCAACTTTCGATTGTAAAGCTAATAATAAAGCGGCACCATTGACACCTTCAATACTAATATTGAGATTACCTGCTAAACGTTGATGGAAATCACCATTAAGATAAATTCGGGACAATTCACTTAGTCTTTGCCATAAATAATCCCTTAACTGCTTTTGTCTCTGGTTTTCTGTTTCCAATTGTGTTAGAGCCAATTTAACCGCTTGTGCAAAAGCAACTATTTGTGGTGTACATAATGTACCTGAGCGAAAACCCCTTTCTTGTCCCCCTCCTTGAATTTGTGAAGCTAATTTAACTCGTGGATTTTTTCTTCTGACGTATAATGCACCAACACCCTTCATTCCATAAATTTTATGGGCAGTTAAAGACATTAAATCTATATTCATCTTTTGTACATCTAAGGGAATTTTACCTAAAGCTTGAGCCGCATCAGTATGACAAACAACTTCTTTAGCTTTACAAATTGAACCAATTTTTTCGATATCTTGAATAACACCAATTTCATTGTTAGCCGTCATGATGGAAACTAAAATAGTGTCTGGGCGAATTGTTTTTTCTAATAAAGATAAATCTAATAAACCATTTTGTTTTACTGGTAAAAAAGTTACTTCAAAACCCAAAGTTTCCAAATATTCACAAGGTTCAATTACTGCTCGATGTTCAGTTTGACAGGTAATGATATGTTTGCCTTTGCTAAAGTAAGCTTCTGCTACTCCTTTAATTGCTAAGTTATTGGCTTCTGTCGCACCACTGGTAAAAATAATTTCTGTCTCTTCTGCGTTAATGGCATTAGCAATCACTTCTCTAGCCTGTTTGATAGCTGCTTGGGTTTCCCAACCATAGACATGAGCATTACTAGAAGGATTACCATAGTAGTTGTCTAGGTAAGGCATCATAGCTGATATTACTCTAGAGTCGACTTTGGTGGTAGCATGACCATCTAAATATATAGGACGATCGACCATATTTTTTCTTAATTTGAGTTTATGTTGACTAACCGCAGGGATCGGTTATTATTATAGACAAATAAATTACTACTTAGAGACAATTGTTTTTTGGGAGCAGCAAACATGGATAGTGCTAACAATGAAAAAATTATTGGGTATTTCATCGAAGAAGCAAAAGAACATTTAGAAACGATTGAAAAGGGTATTTTGGACTTGTCTGCTGCTCTAGAAGATGAAGAAACAATTAATGAGTTGTTTAGAGCCGCACATTCTATCAAAGGTGGTGCCGCAATGCTTAATTTTACAAGCATTCAAGCTACTTCCCACCGTCTAGAAGATGCTTTTAAAATTCTACGTGATGATGATATTACCCCTGATGCCACTTTAGAAAGTCTATTTCTGAAAACTTACGATATCTTACAAGACTTATTGGAACGTTTACAAGGCCCTTTAGGGTTATCTGAGCAAGATGGAGATGAGATTTTAGAAACCGCTGAACCTCATTTTGTGGAACTACTCAACTATATTGAACAGTTAGCAGATAAAGATTTATCTCCTGCACCTGGGTTAACTTCTGCCCAAATAAGAGCTTCTTCTCCTTCTTTAGTGCGTATTCCTCAAGATGAAATCATTATGCAAGTTAGGCAAGTTCTACAGCAAATGTTAGCCATCTTTAAAACTGAACCAACTGCTAATAATCGTCACCAATTACAAACAATGTGCGATAAGTTGATTGGCATTGCCCCTGAAGAAAATGGTTGGCAAAATTTACTTAAATGTTCTAAACTAGCGATCGCAAATCCAAAACATTCTTATCGTTTATTGGCTCCTGTGATTATTAAGGAAATCAAGTTAGGTGGTGATTGTTTAGAAGTGGGAAAAGGTTCTGAAATTACTCCTTCTCAAGGTTTAGAACAATTAGCTTATTCTAAGCTACCACAAGTTTTGGTCACTGTCGATCCTGTAATGGCTGCGGAAATGATCAGTAAAATTTTCAATCAAACCCAAATTAATAAATTAGTGTCTTTGTTACAGACTAATGCTTAATTGTCTTTGAGAATATATTTGTGGTTATTATTAATTAATCCTAAACAAAGCAGAATATAGAATACAAAATTCAGGAGTGTAAAAAGTGGTTTGATGCTTATTTTTAATCATTTAATAAATTATAGTTATCTGTTACAGCCTCTTTGTTTTCTCTGTGCATGGTTATTATTTGCTTTATTTATTTCTAGCATCATTAATTCGATAATTGATATTACTTATCGTTTTCAAACGATGCACCAGATTCCCTGTTATTCTTGTCGATATTTTACCAATAACTATCATCTTAAGTGTACTATTCATCCATCGATCGCTAACACCGAGTCAGCAATTAATTGTTTTGATTTTCATCAGGAATCCAATTATGGCGATTTATCGCAATTGAGATGAATTTGCTAGATATTTTTTTCATAACTTGAATACAAAAGGGTCTATCTAGATTTAAGACGATAAAAGTAAGATTATTGACGATATATAATTAAAGAAAATTTATCAATAAGGTGGTGCGGATGAAAAAGTCTTTGTCTTCCCTGTTCAAAAAAATTGGTTATCTCGAAATTAGCACTTTGACAATAATAATAAGTATAATTTTGATCGATACAGTAATAGCAAAACCATTATGCTATTTCACAGATGCTAATGGACGTACAGTTAATTTAGGTTTTGTCTGTAAACAAGGTATAACACCTGTAAACCCTGCCACTCGAACAAAAACCACTCCATCTCAACCCAAAACTGATCCAGTTTCTAAAGTAAAAGCTCCTGAAACACAACAAAATCAAGCTGGAACAACCAATAATTCTCAAACAACAAATAGTTCTACAACCACAAAACAAGGAGAATCAAATACTGGTCAATCAAGTCCTAATGAAAGAAAAATTCCTTTGTTCAATAATTAAATAAAACTAAGCTCTTGACTACATCATCTTATTTTATCTCTCTAATTATTTATAATAATAATCCTCATAAACTGAATCAATTAGTTGATTTAGTTATCGAAAAAAAAAGAGTTTATAAAAACTTAGAATTAATTATTATTGAAGATAAAATCAATATAAATTCAGTAATATTAAACCAAATAAGATTTAGATGTAAAGATAAACAAATAGGGATAAATATTATTAAAAATTCACCTGGTATTTCTATTTATTTACAGTTAAAAGAAATAATAAAGGGAGATATTAGTATTTTTACGAAAAGTAGCTACACTCCTGAAGCAAAATGGTTAGAAAAGCTACTTCAAGGTATTGCTGACAATCAAGTCAATTGTGTTGTGGGAGAAATTTGCGATCGAGAATCTCAGGATTCAGTAACAAAAAACTATCTCGAACAATGGCAATAGCAAGTAGCAAATTTAGCGATTAAAACAGATTTTCTTGAAAAAATAGACTATTTTAGGTTCATAGAAAATCATAATAATAATGAGCAATTTTGTCGTCGTATTTTACAAGAATTAGAAGATGAAATAACTTATATTCCCGATGCTATTGTTAGCAAAAATACAGTTATTTAGAAATTAATATTAATTATTCATTATTAATTATTTCTGTACTTCGCCAACTAAGTTTAAGGTTAATCCAATAATTCCAGATTGTCACAATTGCGATCGCAATTGTATTCGCCAAATAGCGATTGATATTAAACAAATTAAAACAAATATTTAACAATAAAACATTCATAATTAATCCTGCTAAACAGACAAGATTAAACTTGATTAAACGTTTAAATTTTTGTTTTTTACTTGGTTGTTTTTTTGCAATATCTCCAAAAGTCCAAACATCATTCCAAAGAAAATTATTGATAATTGCTAATTCTGCTGCCAAAATTTTACTACGAGTTAGAGGAAAAGCCAGAGTTGTGGGATCACTTAAAAGATATAAAATGGTCATATCCACAAAAACACCACTTAAACCCACCAACGCAAAACGAATAAATCGACCAAATTCTCCGACAGAAAGACGTAAACGAACTAAATGTCGAATATAGTCAAAATAATGTTGACGACTTACCTTACTTTCTCCTTCCTTTCTTTCTTGAAAAACATATCCCACTTCACTAATCCAGGCTATTTTACCTTTAGCTAACACTTCAATCAAGATTTTGTAACCTAAAGGATTGAGTTGACATCCCATTAAACAATGACGACGAACAAAAAAATAACCACTCATAGGATCAGAAATTTTACCAATGATGCCAGGTAAAATAATTAATCCTAAAATTTGCGCCCCACGGGATAAACAACGACGCAGAAGACTCCACTCACTGACACCACCACCTTCAACATTGCGACTCGCTACCACCAAATCTGCACCCCTTTCTATTTCCGTCCACAATTTGGCTAAAGTTTCAGGAGGATGTTGTAAATCAGCATCAATTACCCCTAATACTTCCCCTTGGGATATTTCCCAACCTCTAATTACCGCAGTTGATAAACCTCTTTCATGATCACGATTTACAACTTTTAGTTGAGGATAAGTCATGGTTAACTCTTGGGCAATTTTCCACGTTAAATCAGGACTGTTATCATCAACGATAATTAGTTCATATTGTTGAGGAATCACTGTATCTAACAATTGTGTTAATTGAGAGATTAATAAAGATATATTTTTAGCCTCATTATAAGTGGGAATAATTAAAGATAATCTCACTTGTTTTTGTTGCGTTTGATTTGAATTAATTAACAATTTCTATAATTTTTATATGATATTTACTATTGACAATTTACTATTGACAATTAACAATTAATCTCTATCTGAAGTTGGTCTAAGTTGTCATTTATTTTTACTAAAAAAATACTGATAGCTGATGATTGATAGCTCAATATTTTAACCGTTTAATTACTTATGTTTATTTTCATTAGTTTTATTTGAGTTAACAGTTCTCAATTCTAATTCTTGATTCCCATATATATTACAACTTTTATAGATCCGCATCAATAATATGAAAAATATTTCATGGTTAAAACTACCGAGTTTTCTTTTATCCAAAAATAAATATCATTTTTTTGGCTTATTATTGATAATAATAATAGCTATTATCCTACGATTTTATAATTTAGATAGTCAAACTTTGTGGATAGATGAAATTATCACCTCTTTAGTAAGTTTTGGTCATTCTTATGAGCAATTACCTCTAAATAAATTACTTCATCCTCAAGATATAATAAATATTTTTCAATTTGATAATAATAGCAGTTGTACTGTTGTCATAGAGACTTTAACTTCTCAATCAACGCATCCTCCTTTATTTTTTTGTTTGCTTAATATTTGGTTACGAAAATGGCAGAATTCGGATCTTAATTTATTAGTGCAATTGAGATTATTACCTGCTTTTTTAGGAGTAATAATAGTTTATTTAACTTATGTTTTAAATCGTTGTTTGTATTCTAAGAAAACAGCTTTATTTTCTACGGCTCTAATGGCTGTTTCTCCCTTTGGAATCTATCTTTCTCAAGAAGCTAGACATTATACGTTAGGGATGTGTTTAATTTTGTTTTGTTTAATTTTATTAGTCAAAAATATTAATGATTTAGAACAGAATATTGTCAATTATCGAAGATGGTTAATCTGGTCATTAATTATGGGAATTAGTTTTTATTGCCATTATTATTGTTTGCTTTCTTATATTGCTCAGATACTAAGTTTAATAGTTTATTTCGTTATTTATGGTGATTATTTATTAATCTTTTTAAGATTTATTAGATCTAAATTTAGTGAAGTAAATATAATTAAAAAAAATGCTTTAAAACTAATTATAATTTTAGAAAAAAATCAAAAACGAAAACGAAAACAATTACAAATAAATCTTAAGATAAACCAATTAATATTTATTTTTATTAGTCTCTTATTACCATTAATTATTTTTTTACCATGGTTACCAATCATGAATAGTCATGCTGCTAGTGATAAAACATCATGGTTGCCCAGTCCTAATTTAGTTTCACCTTTTTATCAAACATTAATGTCTTGGATATTGATGGTCATTGCTTTACCAGCAGAAAGTCAGATTTTATCAATTAAGATATTTTCTATTTTAGGAATGCTAATTTTCACATTTTATATAGGTAAAATTATTATCAAGAATTGGGATAAAACTTGGAAAAAATATCCACAATTACTAATCATTTTTAATTATGTATTTTTCTCGATATTAATATTAATAGTTCTTAGTTATTTATTTGATAAAGATTTGACGATCGTCCCTCGTTATACCTTTTTTTATTATCCAGCGTTTATGTCTTTAATTGCTCTTTTTGTTTATCCAAATTCACAAAAAACTATCGATATTTCTGACAAGAAGTTTGAAAACTCTGGCTCACCACTGAAAATGCCCCCTAGTTCCCAATTCTCGAGGATGAGGAAAGAGGATTTAGGGGACGAAAACCCAATATCTGATACTTCTCAAACAAACTCTGACGGACAATACAAAAAAAGTTTTAATCACATTAGCTTAATTTTAATAGTCGGTTTAATTAGTAGCTTCTGTGTTTTATCTAATTTGGTATTTCAAAAACCATATGAACCAGCAATAATTGCCCAAGAATTTAATAATAGCGATCGAGAAATCATGTTAGTTTTAAATTATAAGGATACTAATGAAATTGCTTTTTCCCTAAGTTATGCCTATGCTTTTAGCAATGTCCGTCCTCCGAATTCGACCACAGGCATCACTATTTTTGACTATAATCAAGGTTACGATCAAGTTTGGAGTAAATTGTCAAAAATCAACGCTAAACCTCATTTTTTGTGGATTGTTGCACCAGGTTTAGTTTTTAAAACTTATCCTCAACAAATCGTCTTTGAAAATGGTATAAAATGTTCGATTGATCCTGATGAATATCATCGTTTGGGATTTCCTTATCAAGGTTATAATTGTCGATAACAAATCTAAGATGGACAGAGGATATAGATGATATGATATTCTCAAATGAATAGTCGATAGAGCTTATATAAGGAAGTGAAAGAATTTGGAAATAGAAGATTTGGTTGAGATTGGGACGATCGTCGCAGCTCAAGGTTTACAAGGAGAATTAAGGGTCAAAACTAGTTCCGATTTTCCCGAACGTTTTGAGAAATCTGGGGTTAGATGGTTGCAAGTTCAGTCTCATCAAACACCTACAGAAATAGACTTAGTCAGAGGTAAACAGATACCGGGTAAAAATATTTTTATTGTTAAGTTATCAGGTATTGACGATCGCAATCAAGCTGAAAGCTTACGAGGTGCTAAACTGTTTGCAGATAAAAGCGATCGACCTCATTTAGAAGAAGAAGAATATCATGTCGCTGATCTTATTGGCTTAGAAGTATATCATCAAGATACTGGAGAAAATATTGGTTTTGTTTGTGACGTTTTTACCGCAGGGAATGACATTTTAGAAATTCAGCTACATAAACAACCTGAACCTGAAGCAGAAACAAAAGTCGATCTTAGTCAAGTAACTAGAGTTTCCAAAAAAAGAAAACTTCAACGGAAAAAAAACAAGAAAAAGAAACCCGTGACTGTCTTAATTCCTTTTGTGATGGAAGTAGTACCCATTATCGATTTATCGGCTAATTGGATTAAAATTGATCCTCCTCGTGGCTTACTGAATTTAGATTTAGTAGAGGAATCTAGGTGATTAAAGATTATTGTTGTTGCAATTAAGCCAAATTTGGCGTGTAAGGCGATCATAGTTTTGAAAATTTATAATAAAAGCTATTTTATATCGCTCTAAAAATATCAATTCTGTCAAATAATAAATCTGATCTCTCCTAAAATAAACGTTAAATAAAGGGTATAAGAAAAAGATACATTTATTTCAATATAATTGAAATATAATTACAATTACAAAACTATTTGTCGCAATTCCAATTCGGAGTCAAAAACTAGATGAATATAAAACAAGATTTGGCGAGAAAGATTAAAGATAAAGAACATCAGCTTTCTCTTGCAAGAAAAGAATCGAATGCTTTGAATCAAGGAAAATACAGAACTTCATCTAATGCCAAAATATCAAAAGTATTAGTGAAGTCTTTATGTGAAGAAATTGATAACTTAAGGGAAAAATTTGAGAACTTATAGCCATAGAAAAAATAGAGACAATAGTATTTTTACAAATCAATCTTTTCTGTTTCTAACTAAACGATTTTAGTTACCTGAGATTTCCACAATCATTTTGTTTTCTTTTAGTAAACGTAAAGCTTCGGGAAAAGCATTATTGAATATTAATATTACTTGATCTTCTGCATCTGTTCATCCTAATTCTCTCAAAGATTGAGCTTTAACGTTAAACGTTTGTTTAAGCCAAAATGCAAATTGTGGAGGAATTGTGCGTCTATCCAAAACCTCATGCTGTTACTCTAGCAATATCAATTCTTTGAGCAGCAAAAAAAAACAAGCTTGAATATCTTCTACATTATTTATGAATAAGAAAAAACTGTTAGCGAAAATTCTAGCAGGAACAAAAAATGTAAAATTTAGCGAACTTGATCAATTAATCAAAGCTCTTGGTTTTTAATTGGCTAGAATTAATGGTAGTCATCATATCTATAACCGAAACGATATATCAGAAATTATCAACATTCAAAACAGAAAAGGATAAGTTTCTCCTTATCAAGTCAAACAAGTTTTAATTCTAATTGAGAAATATAATTTAACTCTAGAAAAAGAAGAATAAATTATGCACAAAGATTACCATATCAATATATTTTACAGTGAAGAAGATCAAGGCTATATTGCAGACATCCCTGATTTGAAGTATTGTTCTGCTTATGGAGAAACAACCAGAAGAGGCTTTAAAGGAAGTTTTGATCGCCAAACAAGCATGGTTAGAAGTGGCAAAAGAAAAAGGAAAAGTAATTCCACCACCTCTATATCAGCCAATTATTTATCAAGTGGCTGTTTAATTAAATCCAAATAATTTTCTTAATTTACTTGTAGGGTGAGCATCATTTTGTTTAACCATAATACTAATGAATAAAGTTGACGAATGCCCACCCACAATTTAATAACCTAATCACAACGAGTCTTATTTATTCTCTTTCGCTTTCTCTGCTTTATAAGTTGCTAATCTTTCGGCGGCAGTTTCCATTACCAATTCTTTTTTCTCAATTAATTCTCCAGGGTAAGACTCCAACATTTTAGTAGAAAGAGAAATGCGGTTTTTATACTCATCAATTTCTAAAACCACTACCTGAATCTCTTCACCTCTTTCAAATAATCCTTCTAAAGAATCAACTCGTCCTTGACTGACTTGTTTGATGTGAAGTAAACCTGTGACACCACCCAAATCAACAAAAACTCCATAAGGCTGAAACTTGACAACAGTACCTTTAGATAGTTCTTTTTCTTGCAAAGAAGCGATCGCAGAGGCTCTAGCTAAATTTCTTTGAGACAATACTAATTTATTATCGCTTTTTTTGGCTTCTAAAACATTAGCCGACAAAATTTGATTGACCAAACCCTCCAGATCATCTTTTTGTACTAAATGCGATCGAGGAATAAAAGCACGTAAACCATGAACTTCCCCTGTTACACCACCACGATTAAAACCAGTTACCATCATCTGTATAACTAAATTCTTCTCAGCAATTTCCTCAATATTTTCCCATGCCTGATCAATAAAAAGCTGACGACGAGATAATTGTACCTGTCCTTCCGCATTTTGCTCAGCAATGATCATAAAATCCAATTCCTGATCAATAGGTAGAAGTTCTTTTATATCAGTATCTTCACCCCAAGAAGCCTCATCACTATGAATAAAGTCAGTTAAGTTATGTTAAACGTTTTTATTATAGTTGCTTATGTTTGATTCAGACGTAAATTATTAAGTAACTTTACCGTTATATTGTAATTTTTGATCATGATTAAATCTAAAAATGTTATATTGCTCAAATAATCCTCTCTCGCAGATAATAACAATAGGGAAGAATACACAAAATATATTTTTAAATTACAAATAAATAGTATGAGTAAAGGAACACTATTCGATAAAGTTTGGGACTTGCATACCGTTGGTACATTACCTTCTGGACAGACTCAGCTATTTATCGGATTACATTTAATTCATGAAGTTACTAGCCCTCAAGCTTTTGCCATGATTCGGGAACGGAACTTAAAAGTATTATATCCCCAACGTACTGTTGCGACTGTAGATCATATCGTTCCTACTGAAGATCAAAGCCGTCCTTTTGTCGATACATTAGCAGAAGAGATGATGCAAGCCTTAGAAAAAAATACTCAAGACTACGGCATCAGATTTTATAATACCAAATCAGGAAATCAAGGAATCGTCCACGTTATTGCACCTGAACAAGGCTTGACTCAACCGGGCATGACTATTGCTTGTGGTGACTCTCATACCTCTACCCACGGTGCCTTTGGTGCGATCGCATTTGGGATTGGTACATCTCAAGTCAGAGACGTCTTAGCATCTCAAACTCTATCTTTAACTAAACTAAAAGTCAGAAAAATTGAAGTTAACGGAGACTTACCCAAAGGAGTCTATGCCAAAGATATCATCTTACATATTATCCGCAAATTGGGAGTAAAAGGAGGAGTTGGCTATGCCTATGAATATAGTGGCACAACCTTTGAAAACATGAATATGGAAGAAAGAATGACCATTTGCAATATGTCCATCGAAGGAGGAGCAAGATGTGGTTATATTAATCCTGATGAAGTAACTTTCAACTATTTAAAAGATAAAGATTTTGCCCCCAAAGCTGAACAATGGGAAGAAGCAGTGACATGGTGGCAAAGTATTCGTAGCGATGAAGATGCTCATTATGATAATGTTGTAACCTTTAATGCCAGTGAGATTGAACCCACTGTTACTTGGGGTATAACACCAGAGCAAGGTATTGGAATTAACGAATCCTTACCCACATTAGAAACTCTTTCAGAAGATGCAAAAGAAATTGCTCTACTAGCTTTCCAATACATGCAACTAGAGCCTGGTAGTCATATCAAAGATACTCCTATTGATGTTTGCTTCGTGGGTAGTTGTACTAATGGTAGAATCAGTGATTTACGAGAAGCAGCAAAATTTGCTCAAGGACATCAAGTAGCCAAAGATGTTAAAGCCTTTATTGTACCTGGTTCTGAAAGAGTAAAAAAACAAGCAGAAGCCGAAGGTTTACATCATATTTTTACCCAAGCAGGTTTTGAATGGCGTGAACCCGGATGTTCTATGTGCTTAGCCATGAATCCCGATAAATTACAAGGAAGCCAAATTAGTGCTTCTTCTTCTAATCGTAACTTTAAAGGTCGTCAGGGTTCTGCTCAAGGACGGACTTTGCTGATGAGTCCAGCAATGGTCGTAGCCGCAGCGATTAACGGTAAGGTTTCTGATGTTAGGGAGTTATCTGTAGAATAATTGACAATTAAGAGGTTATTCACAGGCAAAACGTTAATTTTTTGTAGGATAGGTTATTAGCTATAAGCTACAACCTATTAACCATAAACTTTTAACGTTTTTTGCTTTAGTCACTTACTAGGAACTAAACAAGCCGTAAGCCGAATGCTGAATGCTTTGAAAACGTAACAAAATATTGCTAACAACTATAAAAACAGGAAGCGATCGCTTTACACTAGGGAAACGGTAATTATAAAAATAACTATAAGATTTGATTATGTTTCCCATTCATCGCCCTCGCCGTTTACGTCAAAATGCCTCTCTGAGAAGGATGGTACAAGAGACAGTTTTAAATGCTAATGATTTAATTTATCCTTTATTTGCTGTACCGGGTGATGCCGTTGCCAAAGAAGTAGTCTCTATGCCTGGAGTTTACCAGTTATCAGTAGATAAAATTGTGGAAGAAGCCAAAGAAGTCTATGACTTAGGTATCCCCGCAATTATTCTATTTGGTATACCTAAAGATAAAGATAACGATGCTACAGGTGCATGGCATGATTGCGGAATTGTTCAAAAAGCGGCCACAGCAGTCAAAGAAGCCGTACCCGATTTAGTAGTAATTGCTGATACTTGTTTATGTGAATATACCCCTCATGGACATTGTGGCTACTTAGAAACAGGTGATTTAGTTGGTCGAGTCTTAAACGATCCTACCTTAGAACTACTCAAGAAAACTGCTGTTTCTCAAGCTAATGCAGGTGCAGATATAATTGCACCTTCGGGAATGATGGACGGTTTTGTGACGACTATACGTCAAGCTTTAGATGAAGCAGGTTTTGAAAATACTCCCATTCTTTCCTATGCTGCTAAATATTCCTCTGGTTATTATGGTCCCTTCCGTGATGCCGCCGAATCTTCCCCTAGCTATGGCGATCGCCGTACTTACCAGATGAATCCCGGAAATGCGATCGAAGCCATCAAAGAAATCGAACTAGACATTGCTGAAGGTGCAGATATGTTAATGGTGAAACCTGCATTGTCTTATATGGACGTAATTTGGAGAGTGAAACAAGCAACTAATCTGCCCGTTGCCGCTTATAACGTATCAGGAGAATATTCGATGGTTAAAGCTGCCGCCTTAAACGGTTGGATTGACGAGAAAAAGGTTACTCTTGAAACTTTGACGAGTTTTAAACGTGCGGGTGCAGATTTAATCTTGACTTATCATGCTAAAGATGCGGTTCGTTGGTTAAATGAGGTTTCTGTTTAATACCAAATAAAATAAAGATAAATAGTATTCAAAAATATTTGATTACGTGGTGATGTAGAGACAAGGTATGCCTTATCTCTACTTCGTAAAAATAAAAAATGGGCAAAATGATCTTCCCTTGTCAATAAATTAATTTTGTGATTTCAATGCTTGAACAGGATCAAGTTGACTAGCATGTCTTGCAGGTAAAAAACTACTAGTCACTCCTACGAAAATTGATATTCCTAAAGCAAAGATAGCCGTTTTTTTCTCGAAATGATAGGGCAAATCGAAACTATCGACAACAACTAAAGTAGAAAAATGTACTGTAGTTAAAGCGATCGTTCCTCCTAAAAGACTTAAAATTAAAGCTTCTAAAATAAATTGCTTTAAGATATCTTGTTTAGTTGCTCCTATTGCTAATAAAAGTCCTATTTCAGAGGTGCGTTCTGTAACGGCAGACAGAGTAATATTGGTAATACCAACACCCCCGACTATAAGTGAAATTGCTCCTAAGATAAAAAGCCCTTGGGAAAGCAATGTAAGGGTTTCATGCTGTTCTAAAATATCCCTAACATTATTCCTAGCCCAATATTTAGTACCAGGATAACGAGCTAATAACAGTTGTTTGGACTCTTTTTGTAGTTTATTTAATTGTTGAAAATTTTCTGGACGAATTTGAACCCGTTTAATTTCACGACTACTAGTTAAAACTTGATATAAGGATAAAGGAACTAGTACTTCACCTTGAGGAGTATAATTTTCAGAACGAAGTTTAGTTTCCATAACTCCCACTACAATATAAGGTTTTCCTACTGCAAAAATTTTTTTGCCGATAGGATTTTGTTGAGGAAATAACTCTCGAGCTAGATACTCATCTATTAAGGTAACTGAATGATATTGATTAAAATCTTTGGTATCAAAAAAACGTCCTTGAAGAATTTTTCTTCCAGATGTTAATAAATAATCTTGGGACACAGCATAAACAGATAATTCAGCTTCTTTATTTTCAAATAAAACTAAGCCCGAATCAAACTTAATATGTGTACTAACAGATTTTAAATCGGTTAAATTATTTTTCAAAAAGTCTAAATCTTCTACACTAAGAGTTCTACCGTCTTTTGCCCATAAATAAACTGTAATTTGTGGAGCTTCTCGTTCAGCAAGTTTTTGTTCTATTAAAGATTGACTGATATTGCTGACTTGCATTGTTGCTGTTACTGACGCTACACCCATAAATACACCCAATGTTGTCAAAGTAGAACGTATCGGATTACTGATCAAGGATTTATAGGTTAATACAAACAAGTCTTTAAGAGAAATCGCCATGGTAATTTACAAGCTAAAAATTATTTTTGGACAATGATGGGAATACCTGGTTTTAGTTTTAATTCAGAAGAAGGTAAAATAACTTGCTCTCCAAAACTCAATCCCGATCGAACTTCTACTGAAGTTAATCCTTCTAATCCTAAAGTTACCTGACGTTTTTCTACTTGATCTTTTTGATTTTTAATCCACACAAAAGTTTCTTTTCCAGAACTTTGAATAATTTCTCTGTTCAATGTGACAACATCTTGACGTTGATCTATTAAAAATTTAACATCGACCTGAGAACCTGGTATTAAGTTGCCATTTAGTTGATCTAATTTTACCGTAACGGTAACTGTTGCTGGTGAACTGTTATTAATTTTGTTTGTATTTGTTTCTCCGCTACTATCTGAAGCGATCGCTAAGTCAGCAATTTGTTTAACTTTACCATTAAAAGTCTGTGAATTTGCACCAATAGTTGTAACACGAGCAGTTTGATCAATTTCAATACCTTTTGCTTCCAAGGGAGATAATTCGACTTTCACTAACTCCATTGAAGGCTCTCCAATAGTTAAAAGAGGATCTCCTAATTTAGTCACATCTCCCACTTTAATGGAAATATCTAGAATTCGACCATTAATGGTTGATTGTATTAAAGGAGTTTTACTTTCTTCTTCAATAGTCTTTAATTCAAGTTGAAGACGTTTTAGCTCTAAACGTTCTTGATTAGTTGATAGTTTTATATCTTGAAGTTGTGCCTGAGCTTGGAAAATAGCATCAGAAAGTTCTTGCTTTTGACTTTGTAATTCTGTTTTCAATTGTTTAATGACTAGTCTATTTGTCTTGACTGCGACTTGTGCATCTTTTTGTTGAGATTGTAGATTTAAAATTTGCTCTTCTTTTGTTCTGACTTCTCTGACAGGAATCGCTCCTTGCTCTTGTAATTTTTTGAAATCATTTAACTCTAATTTTGCTGTATTAATTAGTTGAGTAAATTCTTGAATTTTTTCTTGATTACGAAATAATTGTAATTCTTCCTGATTTATTTTTGCCTCTGTAGATTTTAAGCTTTGTAATTCTTGTTTAGCACTATTGAGCTGTTGAGAAGCCTCTAATTCTTGTTTTTGACTACGATCGATTTTTACTCTTTGTTTTTCTATTTCTAATGGTTGTTGAGAAAGAGCCATTTGACGACGAGCATCACGTAAGATTAATAATAGTTGGTTAGATCTGATGTTATCTCCTGTTTGGACTAAAACTTGCTCGACAATACCACCTTCAAGGGGAGACTTAAGGATTTGCTGTTCTCCTAATTGAACAATTCCAGTGTCATTAATCACATTTTCGACAGTATCTTTTTCTAAAACCATTACTTTGACAGCAATAGGATTTGTAATATTATTATTGCGGCTAAAATAATAATATATTCCTCCCAGAGTTGCCATCGAAATAATAGCTGATAAAATTAACCATTTTCCACCTTCTTTCATTTGATTGTGACCATTCTTTCTTAATACTTAATTATTCATCATAATTATTTTCTAATAAACATGAATTTTCGATAAGTCAAAAACTTATTATCTCGTAAAACGAGATCACAGATAACTGTAATCAAAAATACTATTTAAAATAACAAAAACTAAGTTTATCTGTGTTCCTTGAGAAGACCCACGGCTATGCCCATGGGATGAATCACG
>JAAHTG010001299.1_pt1 | contig 17329 bp, 32 predicted proteins | sample 6116081 | NCBI WGS metagenome assembly JAAHTG01 (sample SAMN13939989, study PRJNA603662) | sponge metagenome | isolation source: marine sponge | host: Mycale hentscheli | place: New Zealand | collected 2005 | reverse complement strand
TATCTAGTTGTGAACTGGGAAGCTTAGATATGTTTGCTGATCGAGTGCATGACGCTGTGTTAGCTTTATTTAAAGTAGATGATAACGAATAACTATGAATCTATTAACACAAAACACTAAGCTTAAAAAAACATCTAAAGAACTAGGTGTCAGGGTATTTAATTTTGGTATACCTGCGTACAAATCAGCGTCTGGCAAACTTACGTGCCCTATGGCGGATGGTTGTGTGAAATTTTGTTATGCAAAAAAAGGTGCATACATATGGTCTAATGTAAAACCAGCGTTTGAAAAGCGTTATCAGTTATCTAAAACAGATGACTTTATCGACGCAATGAATGCTGAAATAATTAAGAAAAAACCTGAATATATCAGGGTTCATGACAGCGGCGATTATTATTCTCGCGCCTACTTGCATAAGTGGATTGAGATTGCTATACGTAACCCTGATATAAGGTTTTATTCTTATACAAATATGGTAAAAATGATGTTAAACGTTAAATTACCGCAAAACTTTGATATAATTTTCTCTGATTCAGGGAAACAAAAAGATGCAATAGATAAATTAAAGCATAGACACACTAAAATATTTTCTAGTAAAGAGGATCTTGTTAGCGCTGGCTATACTGACGCTTCGTCTGTAGATCTTTATGCAACAAAGTGGTTCAATAAGACTAATAAAGTAGGTTTAATTTTTCATTAACCTACAAAAGGGGGTGACTTGGTATTGACGTAGTGTAAAGCCTTATATAGGAAATACTGCGGAAGAGAGTTCGAATCTCTCCACCTCCACTAAAAATAAAATACAAAATTAACACGAATAGCTGTTGATAATATAATTGAATAAAAAATAAAATATGAAAGAATTAAAATTACTACAAGACTTAGCTGACACTAGTGACAATGTTTGGATGCAACATATGCTTTCTAAAATCGAAGCGAAGTATACAGTATCGGTTGATACTGCTATACGTGATCGTGCGATTAACTTAGTCGAATCAAAAATAATTAACCAAGCTATAAGAATTGCCGCTGCCGAAACAGATATTGAAAAAAACAACACAACATTTACCGATATTGATACATTAATAATAATGGCAGATATAGAGCGTAAAGATCTAAAAGTATGGGAATATTTAAAAAACTTAATAAACAATAATAATGAAAAAAACTAAAACACAAACAATGCCGAAATGGTTTAAGGGCGCAATTTACGAAACCGGTGATGTAGTTACTAATAAATTTAGTGGCGAAAAATACGAACTAAATAACCTCGAGCTGTCTATGTACGATTTTATAATGGGTACTCAAATGGTGTTTGAAATGATGCCTAAAACCGTTAACAAAAGAATGATTGACAACTTTCATCGCGGTTTAACTTGGTTTCGAACAAACAACTCTGCAGCATATTATGTCTTGCTAGATTAATACGAATACAAATCGATAATATAAATATAATAACTAAAAACAATTAAATTATGAACAAACAAATCTTACCAGTACAATCAGTTGATGTTAATTCAACAGCAATTTCAACAGCAAACTACACTTATGATGACTATAAGTTGCAATTAAAATTCGTAAACGGAGATAGCTACGTATACAACCGTGTTCCAAATCACGTATTCGAAGGCTTAAGAACCGCTCCTTCTAAAGGTAAATTTATTAACCGTTATATTCTTAGATCTTACTCTTATTCAAGAGTATAATATATGACTGACGATCAAATAGATAAGCTAGCTAACGCCATTGTCTTGAAGATGATGGCGAAGCAAGAAGAATATGACAAACAATTTCTCGAGGACGTAAAAGTTCTTGTAGAAGACGGTACGGAAATTAAAGTTGAGCTAAGCAATGGCAAAAACGCTATACAAAATAAAATTAACGAACTTAAAACTTTGTTAGCAAAAGCTGTTGATGATCAAGATTTCTTGAAAGCAAAAAGAATTTCTGACGAAATTGATGATCTTGAAAAAAAATATAACTTATAACATACAAAAACAATACGATCACAAATCGATAATATAATTGAATATAAAATAAATAAATATGATTAAACCAATGCTCGCTTATAAAGTAGGCAAAAAACAAATTGATTACACTGAACCTGTTTTCTTACAACCAAAACTTGACGGCGTGCGTTGCATAATCACTAAAGACGGATGCTATACGCGTACCGGTAAACAATGGCTAAATGTTGATCACATCGAGCAGTCGCTTAAGCGGTTCTTTCAACGTCATCCTAATAAAATACTTGACGGTGAATTATACAACCACGACTTACGCGATAATTTCGAAAAAATCATATCATTAGTTCGTAAAACCAAGCCAACTGACGCTGATCGCGCTGAAGCTGAGCAACTTGTTCAATTTCATTGCTACGATTTCATATCCGATGCAAATTACGACGTGCGTTACGCTTTTATTCGCGAAGAATTCTGGGATTACGGTCCTTCGTTCTCTGAATATGTCAAATTGTCTGACAACGCTCTCGTTGCCTCTCACGATGAAGCATTACTGTTGCATAATGTTAATCTAGCACGTGGCTACGAAGGCTCTATACTGCGCCTAAATGCTCCTTATCAACAAAAGCGATCTTATAACTTACAAAAGTTTAAAGACTTTCACGATACTGAAGCTACTATTATCGGCTATGTACCCGGCAAGGGTAAACGTACCGGCACTATCGGCAAGTTTATAATGCGTGACGACGACGGTATTGAATTCGGTTGTCCTCCCGGCAAAGGTTACAGCTATAAAATGTTAGCCGACATGCTAACTAACATTGACCAGTTTATCGGTAAGCGTGCAACGTTTACTTATTTCGAACGTACTAAAGCAAATAGCTATAGACATCCACTTTATAAAACATTAAGAAACTATGAGTAAATTAATATGGCAGTTGTACAACGACAACTTAATATCAAAAGAAATAGCAAATGTGTTGCTAGATGAACACTTTAATCGAAATCATAGAAATTACTAATGAATATATTTTATTTAGACAAAGATCCAGAAGTAGCAGCAAGTTACTTTTACGACAAGCACAAAGTTAAGATGATCTTAGAATGTGCTCAAATGTTATGTACAGCGCATCGAGCGTTAGGTAATGACGATGTACCTTACAAACAATCACATTTAAACCATCCAAGTTCTGTGTGGGTGCGAAGAAATATAAGCAATTATATGTGGTTATATAAGCACATGTTGGCTTTAGGTAATGAATACACAAAAAGATATAACAAAACACACTTAACAATCACAAAATGCAAAGAAGTTTTAGCATCACCCCCAAGTTCGCTTCAAGCAGGTACTTTCGAAGAACCACCTCAATGTATGCCAGATGAATATAAAGTTGAAGGCGACTCAGTCAAAGCATACTGGAATTATTATGAACAAGAAAAATGTAATGTAGCAAATAAAAATGAGCAAAAAATTAGTAGACCACTTACTGTCAGTTAATTACAGAAGTATAACAAATAGAATAAAACAAATACAGAAACCAATAACACGACCAAAGTCAAAAACATGACAATAGGTAGTATAATTTAATAGTAGCAAGCTAATGTCACAGTATGAACGAAATACAAACTATCTTATTAAGAGAAAAGTTATATATAGACGTGATCCAATTAGCGATATACCTACTAAAACATTTGACTGGGGTGTTTATTATGAAAATGGTACATACGAATGTTACAATTTGTTTGCGTCAAAAGCTAAAATAAATACCTATAAGTCCTTAAAGTGGCATCTATATACGTTATGGTACTTAAACCCTCAGCTGAATCCTGATAGCTTTACAGACATAACACGAATGCTTTGCGATAATATAAATGGATTTGTTACTTTTAAAGTTTCAGATCAATTATTGCAGAGCATGGTATATGATGTGTCTTTAATGGATCTTGATAGACCACCTCCAAATAAATTACGCAAAATTATATTTAAAGATCACTGCGGTCTAGATATGCGACAAAAGCTATCTATAGTAGGGCAAATGATTGGTAGAAAAAAATTATCTTCATCAGAAATATATGAAGCAATGATAATGTTAAACGACAATAACTTAAAAATAACTATAGGTAAACTAGCAGAATATTTAGGTTGTTCAAGTAGAACGGTACATCGCAACATTAATAACGAATTGAAGAAAGAAAAAGAATTACTTAATCAGCAATTAAAACAAAATATATGACTAAAAATTATGCACAAGAATTTAACGAGTGGATGGCGTCTATTGGCAACATTCATTATACTAACGATGACCGAATGGCTAAAGCATTTGTAATAATAAACGAACATGAAAAAGTATAACATACAAAATTATGTAAGATATAAAGAAGACTTAAAAGAATCTATGCCCAATCCTCAAAGCGAATACAAAGATTATTCAAGAAACGAGCTTATAGTTAAGTTTTTACCTTTAGTAGAAAGTTTAGCTAGAAAGTTTTCAACATCTCAGCAAGCATCTGGAGTATTAAGTATTAATGATTTAATCCAAGAAGGTAGTTCAGGCTTAGTTAAAGCTGTAGATAGATTAGACTGGGACCAGCTCGATGCTTCTGACGATATAGAAAAAACCTTGAAGTCGTTCTTTAGTAAGCGAATCAAAGGTGCTATACGTAGGGCTATTGACATTAATCGCGGCGACATTAAAATACCTGAGCATGTACTAACTACTATCAGAAAAAATCCTGAGAATAGTAAAATGGTAGCAATGTTTTTCAACAGTATGTTTTCTAGTTACGACATTAACCCGTTGAATGAAGATAACTTTGCATACCAGTTGCCTGACAATTCTAAAGAATATAATATAGATCTATTGAATAGCTATCTATTAGGTATTATGCGAGAGTATTTAACTAAAAAGCAATATGATGTTGTAAGATTATTTTATGGTTTAGATTGTGAAAAACAATCAGCTAAACAAATTGCGGAGTACGTGAATATTAATGTCCCCACTGCAACTGTAATAGTTTCTCAGATTAAAAAAGAAGCTATAGATTATCTTATCGCTAACGTAAACGAAGATCAAGTAATTGATTATCTTTAAGTTAACCAATAAATACGTAATTATAAATAAGTAACCAATATGCAATTAAATGAAAAGCTGGCTACAATCCAGACAAAGTTTAAATCTAAAAAATCAAGATTTAACTCATTCGGCAAGTACAACTTCAGATCAGCCGAAGACATCCTAGAAGCAACAAAGCCCTATCTATTAGAGTTAGGAGTGTCCGTTACAATTAGTGAGCGGTTAATTGAATCTAATCAGGATTTCCCTATTTTAGAATCGTGCGCAACTGTCTCTGATGGCAAAGATGCTATACGCGCTACTTCTATTGTTGGAATTGATCTGAATCAGAAAGGTATGCAAATGCCTCAAAAATTTGGGAGTGCCTCAAGTTACGGTAAAAAGTACGCTTTAGGAAATCTGTTCCTAATAGACGATACTCAAGACAGTGACGCGAGTAACGACCATTCTGGTAAAGCTGCCAAACCAAAGTTAGAAGGAGCAGCATTAACAAAAGCGAAAAGCTTTATTAAATCGGGAGGTAGTATCGACGCTATCAGAGCTAAATACGATATACCTGCTGATGTATTAAAAACCCTGTAATGACAAGAGAAGAACAGTTAAACAAACTTAGAGAAGATGAGCACTACTATGGCGACTTTGGAAAGCAATTCCTTAGTAACTCAGATATCTCTACGTTATTATCTAACCCTTTATCGCTTGGACAAAAGCAAGGATCTAATCCTAACTTTTTAATTGGAGGTTATTTTCACACTGCAATTCTTGAGCCTGACAAACTTAAGAATTTCAGAATTGTGGAAGCAACAACCAGAAACACAAAAGCGTATAAAGAGATGTCAGGCGGAGAACTATGCTTGCTACAACATGAAGCAGACAAAACAGATGCACTAGTAGAGACAATGATGTCTAATGAATTCTGTAAGTCTATGATTCTTGGTGACAATGTAGAGTACGAAGTTCCCGGCATTGCTGAAATCCACGGAAAGCTTTGGAAAGGTAAAGCGGATATCATTAACCATGACGAGAAATTAGTTATTGATTTAAAAACCACAGCCGACATTTCAAAGTTTCGTTATTCAGCCTCTAAGTACAATTACAACAGTCAAGCTTATATATACCAGAAGTTGTTTGGTTATGAAATGATTTTTATAGTCATAGACAAGTCAACACAACAGATTGGTGTATACGATTGCTCTGAAAAGTTTTTAGCTTTAGGAGAAGATAAGGTGCAGAAAGCGGTTGCAACTTACGATTTATTTTTTAACAACCCGGAATTTAAACCGGAAAACTATTTTATTAACCAAACCCTTTAAAACCAATTAAATTATGGCAAGTATTATTAAAGCAAGCATCAACCTAGACATGATTGACAAATCTAAAATCTATGTTGGTAAGAAAGGTAAGTATCTACCGATCACAATTACAATCAACGATGAAGTTGACAACTATGGAAATCAAGGTCCCGTTGTTATTGAACAAACTAAAGAAGAGCGAGAAGCTAAGGCAGCTAAAATCTATTTAGGGAATGTAAAAGTTGTATGGACTAACGGAGATAACGTTGCAACAGCACCTAGAGATGATCAACAAGGAGGCGGACAACCAGCGTCTTTAGTTCCTCAAGCAGATGACCTACCGTTTTAATGGAGCGGTGCGAGATGTGTGGACAAGAAGTATCACAGGAGGAATATGACTTCTGTGATATCTGTCCAGATTGTAGAGATGGAGAGTAACTAACAATTAAATCAAATTAAATGCAAACAAACGAGATCAATGGATTTGAGATTGATGTATTCAATCAACACAAACTTGAAGAAGGCAAAAAACAGGGTATATGCCCAACTTGTTCTCCTGATAGAAAACCTAAGAATCAGAAAGCAAAGTGCGCTTCTTATGATTGGGAACGTGGTCTCGGTACTTGTCATAATTGTGATACTAGTTTTCAACTACATACTTACAAACGTAAAGGTGAAGCTGAGAAGGTTTATGTTAAGCCGCCTCAAACCGATGCTATACGTATTCCAAGTACTGCTGTTGAAGACTGGTTTAAAACTAGAGGTATTTCCAAGCAGTCCCTCATTGACTTAAAAATCAGTGAGGGCCCTGAGTGGATGCCTCAAACACAAAAGTCTGAAAACGTTATAAAGTTTAATTACTTTATGGGTGGTGAGCTATTAAATGTCAAATACCGTGACGGTAGAAAAAACTTTAAGCTTTTTAAAGGAGCAGAAAAAGTATTTTATAACATAGATAGCATTGTTGGTCACGATTATTGCGTTATAGTTGAAGGTGAAATGGATGTGTTAGCGCTACATGAAGCGGGTATTACAAACGCAATATCTGTTCCTAATGGAGCTACACTAAAAACCAATAACCTTGACTATTTAGATTCTTGTATCGATTACTTCGAGCACATGGATAACATAATAATTGCTACAGACACTGATGACGCAGGTTTAGCGTTGCAAACTGAATTAATTAGAAGATTAGGTTCCGAAGTGTGCTTAACTGCAACTTTTGAAGATTGTAAAGATGCGAACGAATACTTAATTAAACACGGTAAAGATAAGTTAGTAGCTAGAATAACCGGCGCAAAGCCAGTACCTCTAGAAAACGTAACTACATTCAAAGATCATGAAGCCGAAGTTATTGACTTTGTTAATAATGGATTTAAACCAGGGTTTCAAATTGGCTTAGATAATTTTGACGATATATTTTCAACATATACTGGACAGTTTATCACGGTAACAGGTATACCTAGTTCAGGTAAGTCTGACTTTGTTGATCAAATGTGTGTAGGTTACAATGCTAATTACGGATGGAAGACTGCTTTTGCATCGCCTGAGAACAAACCAAACTTTTTACATGCCCACAAGTTAATGCGTAAAGTCTGGGGCGGTATGCCTACCAAAGCAGATGTTTATGGCGAGCGTTGGAATGCAGTAGCAGATCACGTTAACGACAACTTCTATCACGTTGATATGGAGCGTTATAACTTAGAGTCTGTTCTTGCTAAAGGCGCTGAGCTAGTAAAGCGTAAAGGCATTAAGTGTTTAGTTATTGATCCATTCAATAAAGTAAGAGCAACTACCGCAAACGATAATGATATTAATAAGTATACTATGGAATACTTAATGCAAATAGAAGTGTTTGCAAAGAAGTATGATGTACTAGTTATTATTGTAGCTCACCCAACTAAAATGTACAAAAACGACAAAGGTGTTATTGAAGTTCCTACAATGTACAATATAAAAGGTGGTGGTGAGTGGTATGATGCGTCTTATCACGGATTAGTAGTGCATAGAAACTATGAACAAAAAACTGTTATGGTTAAAGTTTTAAAAGTAAAGTTTCAAAATCTTGGGGAGAACGGTGCAGAAGCACACTTCAAATGGAACCCTGACTCAGGAGGATATATTCCTCACGAGCAAATAAGTTTAGAAGGAGTTAAGATGCCATGGGAGTAAAGAAAAAGCAATGCGATATGGGGAAGCCTCCATTCGACGAAGACTTATGGGAAAGCTATAGGTGGTGTTGTAGAAACGACATACTTATTGGTCCAGTACCTAGAAATGATACTGCTTGGTATGTTAGCATAACTAACAAAGGTAAAACTAATCAAAGCCCAAAAACATTTGGCAAGACTGAAATATGGACTAAAATATTTGAATACGCAAAATTTTACTATGAAAAAAACAAATGACATACAAAATGAATACAAAGAATTATTATCAGAAATACTCGACAGAGGATTGGATAAGTCAGATAGAACAGGGACTGGGACGAAGTCTGTCTTCGGAAGAACGATTAGACACGATATGTCATTGGGCTTCCCTATACTTACAGGAAAGAAGATAAGCTTTAATGCCGCAAGAACTGAGTTGCTTTGGATATTACAAGGTAGAACTGATCTTAAGTATTTAGAAGATAACGGCGTTAAGTATTGGCGACCTGATTATGAACGCTCGGGTAGAACAGACGAAACATTAGGCCCTGTGTATGGAAAACAATGGCGCAATTTTAACGGCGTAGATCAGCTTTATAATCTTGTGTATAGCCTCAATACTAATCCAGATTCTAGACGTCTTATGGTTAGCGCATGGGCTCCACACGAGATGAATGATATGGTCTTGCCTCCTTGCCATTATGCTTTTCAAGTATATATCAATAACGGTGTAATGGATTTGATGTGGCAACAAAGATCCGCTGATGTGTTTTTAGGTTTGCCTTATGATATAGCTATGTATGGTTTGTTACTAGAATTGTTAGCAAAAGATACAGGATTAAAAGCGGGTCAATTAATTGGTCAGCTAGGTGATTGCCATTTATATAATAACCATTTGCAACAAGCAAGACAGTATAGATTAAGGTCTAAACGAGTGTTGCCTAAGCTTCAATTAGAAAGAGGAGTAAATGCAAATGCGCTAGGCGGTGTAAATATACCTGACGCTTCTGAAATTAAATTATTAAAATACAATCCTTACCCTGCTATTAAAGCAGAGTTAAGTGTTGGCAAATAAAAACAAATATGTATTATATATATCACATTGTGGGTAAAAAAGTAGGAGTTACATGTAATCTTAATAGAAGAGTTACGAAGCAACAAGGTTATGCTTCAGACGAATACGAGGTTCTATATGCTAGCGACGATATTAACGAAATATCTGACAAAGAAATAGAGCTTCAAAAGTCTTACGGCTATAAAGTCGACCGACAATCTTATAAAAATTTAATCAATAAAAACAAAAAAATGAACATCAACGCTACAGAGCAGACCTCAACATTCCCGTGTCCATTAAACAAGCTGAAAGGCCAACTACTGGACAATTTAGATTTAAACTGGAGAACAGAACATGGTAATTTTAGCATAACCAAAAAAAATATAGATTGGATATTAAAAAATGCTAGAACATCTATGTTTAATCCAAATAGATGCTACATATACAATAAAGCTTTTGCTAATAACATTTCAAAAAAGAAAAAGAAAAGCAAAGCTAATATATATGACAAAATAAGAATATGGGCTGATGAAAAAGGTATATATGATAAAGGTAACTCACATACGCAGTATGTCAAGCTAATGGAAGAAGCTGGTGAATTAGCTTCAGCTTTACTTAGGAAAGATAAACCTGAAATTATAGATGCTGTTGGCGACATGGTTGTTGTTCTCACTAACTTAGCTGTATTAGAAGGTCTTAAGATTGAAAACTGTGTTGAAAACGCTTATGGTGTTATTAAAGACAGAAAAGGTAAAATGGAGAACGGAACATTTGTAAAAGAAAAATCTACAGACGAGTTAATTAAGGACTATGTAAAATCTACGTTATAATGAATAAAAAAGAAATAGAATTTAGAGACCCAGTTGTTGAGCGTGTTGTTAACAAGTTTGTATCAAGATCTGATGTAGGCTTTAAAAAGTACGGTGTAACATTAGATGCTGATCCATCATCTATGTTCGAATGGCTTAATCACTTGCAAGAAGAACTTATGGATGCTGTATTGTATTTACAAAAAGCCAAAGAATCATACACTGAAGAGCAACAAGAGGCTATGCTAGAAAAGTATGATTAAGCGTAGATCTAAAAAGAAAGGTCCAGTTAGAGCAAAGAAGGTATCATATGATGGTATCGACTTTGCTTCAGGGCTTGAGAAATATATGTACATCCAACTTAAAAAAAATAAGTTGTTTGACAGATATGAAGGAGAAGTTTTTCAATTAGTTGATGGGTTTCAATTTACCAACACATCTATTGAAAAGCAGTCTAACGGCAAAGGAGAATATGTTAACCGTGGTAATAAAAAGATATTAGGCATTAAGTACACGCCTGACTTTTCATCTTGGGATTACATAATAGAAACTAAAGGTAGAGCTAACGAATCATTTCCTATGAGATGGAAGTTGTTTAAGCTTTGGTTGACTAACAATAAAGATCCCAGAGCAATTTATAAACCATCAAATCAAAAGACATGCGACGAAACGATACAACACATCCTAGCCAATCGAAAAGAATAGCTAGACTTAAGTATGCTGAAAGGCAGATTGAGAAGTATTGGAAATGGAGCTGGTCTATGAGAGGTAAGGTAAGATATAAAGATATAGTTAAACTACAAGACAAATACAAAATATTTATAGGATGAAAAAACTTGAAGCGTATATAGTAGAAATAGGATTATACCCTGGAATATTGTTTGGATTAAGAACTTACCCCGAAGAGGACCGAACTACTTACGTGCTATACGTGCCGTTTGTAGACATTGCTTTAACACTATACTACAAGATTGAATAACGAAGAGGAAAGCCAAAGAGTAGAAGCTACCGTGTTTTTTTTAGACGAGGTTATTTACCAGCTTAAAGCAGCTGTAAAAAAACCGCCAACAAAAATAAACTTAGTTGCAAGCATGTCTGCCTGGCTAAATACATTAGAAACTATTAAATCATTAAATACGGAAAATTAATATGGGATTATTTGATAAACGAATTGCTTATAAACCTTTTGAGTACCCAGAGTACTACACAGAAGGTTGGTTAAAGCAAGCTCAGGCTTTTTGGCTTCATACAGAAATATCTATGCAAAGCGATATTAAAGATTGGAACGAAAAGCTAAATGAAAAAGAAAAGAATCTAGTAGGTAATATATTACTAGGATTTGCGCAAACAGAGTGTGCAGTATCAGATTACTGGACGCAAAAGGTAGTCGGTTGGTTTCCTAAACATGAAATACAGCAAATGGCTATGATGTTTGGATCACAAGAAACAGTGCACGCTGTTGCTTACAGCTATTTAAACGAAACGTTAAAACTAGAAGACTATGAAGCTTTTTTACACGAGCCTGCAACGGCTCAAAGATTTAATAATTTGGTTGGATACTCAGGTTCGTCTAAAACCGGTATTGCTAAGTCTCTTGCTGTGTTTAGTGCTTTTGCAGAAGGTGTTAGCTTGTATTCTGCTTTTGCTGTACTATATTCTTTTCAACTAAGAAACCTTTTAAAAGGTATTGGTCAGCAAATGAAATGGTCTGTAAGAGATGAGTCATTGCATAGTAAAATGGGTTGTCAGTTGTTTAGGCATATGTGCGAAGAGGATAATCAGTTATTAGAGCTCTGTAGAGAAGATATCATTAAATCAGCTGAAACTATGGTGAAGCTGGAAGCAAACTATATTAACAAGATGTTTGAGATGGGCGATATAGAAGGTATATCAGCGAACGATCTTAAGCATTTTATAAAGAAAAGAGCAAATGAAAAACTTGTGGAACTTGGTTATGTCGACCTGGGCAACTATTTTGCGTATGACAATAAAGCAGCGTCTAATCTTGATTGGTTCTATCATCTTACCGGCGGGGTCACTCATACTGATTTTTTCGCGATTAGGCCGACAGATTATTCGAAAGCAGGCGAAAATGAAGACTACGAAGATATTTGGTAATGACCCATAAATTAAAAAGTTTTAAAAAGAAATGGCTAAAAGCTTTGGTAAGATCCAAAAAGCTAACGCCTTCAGAAAGACTAGCAAGTAGGCTAGGTTATATGGGTAGCGGTTTTTTAATCGCTGCTCAATGGACTATACAACCTGAATTATATATTATAGGTTTTATATTAGTAATAGTACAAACGGCTTCAAGAAAACAATGGAATCTTGTTGCTTTAAATATTAATGGGTTAATAGCCTGGTTAAATCACTTAACGTAAATGTGGAACAATGAATGGATTAAAGGAGAAGATTACCCTGCGTGGGGTGATACAGACGTATACAAGAAGACAATATCCGGGGGATATTTATATCACGGAGAAACGCCTAAAGAAGCATACCAAAGAGTCGCTAATGCAGTTGCTCGTAGGCTTTATAAACCTGAAATGGCTGAAAAGTTTTTCAACTATATTTGGAATGGTTGGTTATGTTTGGCATCTCCTGTACTTAGTAATACTGGTACTGACCGTGGTCTCCCTATTAGTTGTTTCGGTGTTGACGTAGCAGATTCAATACAGGACATTGGACAGAAAAACCTGGAGATGATGCTTCTTGCTAAACACGGAGGTGGAGTTGGTATTGGTATAAACCAAATAAGACCTGCTGGGGCAAGAATAACTGGCAATGGTACATCAGATGGAGTTGTTCCTTTTTGTAAAATATATGACAGTACAATTTTAGCTACAAATCAAGGCTCTGTAAGAAGAGGTGCAGCTTCTGTTAATATAAACATAGAACATAAAGACTTTGAAGATTGGCTTGAGATTAGAGAACCTAAAGGAGACGTTAACAGACAATCTCTTAACTTGCATCAATGTGCTATAGTGGGCGATAAGTTTATGCGTAAATTAGAACAAGGAGACAAAGAAGCTCGTGTTAAATGGAGCAAGCTGTTAAGAAAAAGAAAAGCAACAGGAGAGCCTTATATAATGTTCAAAGGTAACGTTAATAAAGCAAACCCTCAGGCTTATAAACAAAACGGATTGAAAGTACATATGACTAATATATGTTCCGAAATCGCATTACACACAGATGAAACACATAGCTTTGTATGTTGTTTATCATCATTAAACTTAGCAAAATATGAAGAGTGGAAAAACACTAATCTTATACATGACGCCGTTTTCTTTCTTGACGGAGTTATGGAAGAATTTATTCAACGAGCCAAAGGTTTACGAGGATTCGAAAACGCTATTCGATCTGCACAGAAAGGGCGAGCACTGGGCTTGGGAGTACTTGGATGGCACACGTATCTCCAAGAAAAGGGTATTCCTTTCGAAGGTTTACTTTCTCAGTTTGAAACTAGGAAGATATTTTCGCAAATCAAAATTGAAAGCGAAAGAGCGTCAAGGAATCTTGCTGAGATATATGGGGAACCTCTTTGGTGCGTTGGTACTGGTATGCGTAATACTCACCTTCGCGCTATCGCTCCTACTGTTTCTAATAGTAAGCTTTCCGGTAATGTTTCTCCTGGTATTGAGCCGTGGGCCGCGAACGTATTCACAGAGCAATCAGCCAAGGGGACTTTTATAAGAAAGAATCCTACCTTAGAACAAGTTCTTGAAGACAATGGATTAAACACTAGTGATGTATGGAATAAGATATTAGCTGATGGAGGTTCTGTTCAAGGTATCGATGCTCTTGATGAAGTGTTAGTAGGGGATCATAATATCCCTTCTAAGGAAGTTTTCAGAACGTTCAAGGAGATTAATCAATTGGAATTAGTTAATCAAGCAGGAATCAGACAACAGTACGTAGATCAGTCTGTAAGCCTTAATCTAGCGTTCCCTTCTGAAGCTACTCCTAAGTGGTTGAACAAAGTTCATTTTGAAGCTTGGAAGAAAGGTGTTAAAACCCTATACTACACTAGAACTGAAAGCGTTCTGCGCGGAGACATTGCCGCAACTGCTATGAATGAGGATTGTTTAGCTTGTGATGGCTAAAGGCTAAAAGTTATGACTTTTTAATACTTATAATAATTAAAGGGATCTCAAAACGAGGTCCCTTTTTTTTAACAATTCCATTTTCTTCTGGCAGCCTTACCTCTTTCAGAGCTCCAGCCTTTAGATCTAGCACAGAATGATTTTCTTCTTTTAGCATCTTTACTATCAGGATCCATTTCAGACGGTTTTTTAGTTACAGCTGTCTTTAGATTACCTCCTGTTTTCTTGTTATAATTAGCAACACCTTTAGCTGTCATTCCACCGCCGGCATCTTTACCCGTGCCACCACCTTTTTTAACTTCTGCAAAGTTTCCAGATTTTTTATTTTTTGGAGGAGAATACGATTTGCTTTTTGTTTTTTTAGCCGGAGAACTACATCCGCAGTCTGAACTACCACATCCGCAGCTTGATTGTTTCTTAGCGCCACCCAATCCATTAGGTCCTATGCCTTTAAATCCTTTATACATATTATTTATTTTTTATATTTACTTACTCTCCCTTTAGTATTCTTTTCTCTTTTAGCCGCAGCTTTTTGAGCAGGAGTTAATTCACTCCACGTAGCTGGTGTATTTTTTGATATTTTTTTAGTAGGCCTAAATGTGTTTTCACCCTTAGTATAGTCCTTATTACCTTTAGGTGTTTCCCATTCCTCTTTAAACCAGCGGTTTAGGTTTTTAAGTGGTGAAGGTTTCATTTTATAACTCATACTACTTAGATTTATTTCCCCAATTAGCGGCACCAACTTTCCTGCATTTAACCATAGCCCCGCTTCTATATGCTGAATTACCTCCTTTATATCTTGACGCAACTTTTGTATAACAAGCATCTTTCTTTTTTAAAGGTGTTGCAGCGCTTTTCAGTTTGTCTTTTTTGTATAAAGAATGAGTAGTCACAGTGCCATCCCCGCTCATAAATGATTTATCATCTTCTGACTCTACATACTTTACACTATTTTTTGAATCACCGCTATTTTTATTATTTTTATTAAATAAATAACTAGATGCATTCTTTGCATTAATTGTATTAGCTTGTAAATTGTCTTCAATAAAATGTCCTCTAGACGACATTATAGTATCTGTTTTTTTATCAAAGTCAGGGAATTTTTTAGAAACTTTTTTGTAAGCTTTTTTAACTTGCTTAGCAGGCGAACCTATGTGATACCCGTTGTTACCTTTTAATCCTAGTCCTTGAGGACCAATCCCTTTTGTGTTCATAATATATTATTTTTTATTGTTCCATCTTGCTTTAGTTCCACGAATGTCCACATGTGTAAACGTGCTGTATCTCCCAATCCCACCTAAATCAAAAACTTCCGCTTTCATTAAGTCGTCTATAGTATCAGCCATACTGTCGGGAGACTCTCCTTTTACTTGCAAGTCAGCAGCCTTGCCTAATAAGTGTTGTGAAGCTTTAGCTCCGCCAACTTTTGCGTTGTGAGATTTACAACGATAAGCATTTGTTATTTTTATAGGCTTAAGAATAACTGTTCTTAATGTCTGCAAATTATCTGCTAATTTTGCTACATTTTCTTTAACAAACTCAGGCATAACACAACCGCAGTTGCATTCAAATTCCTCTAAACTAAAGTTTTCTGTTAACTTCATTATTTATTAAGTTTATTAAGTACTTCTTCAAATTCTTCCTCTGTGACTTCTAGTTTGAAGTCAATTCCAGCCACCCACTGATAAACCGGTTTACCATTGTTAAATAAAACTAAAATAGGTACTGATCTTATCTTGGCTTGCATTTTTTTAGGTTGATCTTCTAACCATCCAAAATTAATTCTTACACCACCAATTTTATTTTGCTTTAAGCTATTATTATTGTTCCATTTGGCATTAATCTCAAGTAAAGTATATTTTTGAGAGTAACAGCTAATAGAAAGCATTGTAATTAATATGATTAAATTGCGTTTCATCTTGTTTATCTTTGAATTATTTTATACAACTTCTCATCTATTTTATCTAACTTTTCGCTGTTCTCTTGAACTTTTTCTTGAGTATTCATTATGGTTTCTCTAACCAGTTGATCTTTAAGGTCGTACTCTGTCCTAGTAATAGTAGGTGCAGGTAGTTCTTTAGCTAGTTCTATATCTTTTTTCAAAGTAAAATACAACCCTGCAAATGATATAGCTCCACCCACTACTAAAGCTATTGTTTTTATATCAAGAGTCACTTCTGTGCTTTCGCTAATTTTGTTTGACATATTATCTTATTTTATTTTTTTTTGTTACACCCACATTTTTTAGCAGGTGATGGGTTTGTTTCTGGCACCGCTGGTCCTGTTCCGTCTGCGCTTATAGATATTTTCATTCCTTCTGGAAATTTTACTTTAGCTCTTGCGTTTTTTACTCTTGATGTTATTGGTATGCTCATAAGCTATTTGTTTTTTGATTTAGCAATTTCTGCACGCTTGAGAGCTAATCTCTTTGCTTTTTCTTTTGGCGTTAATTTATGGAAAGGAACATCGCTATAGTCTTTTGCTGGTTTATTCTTAGCTTTTTTCTTTTTTCCCTTAGCTCTTTCTTCTTTCTTCTTTTTCTCTTTATCTAACTTAGCATTGGTCTTAATAAGTGTATGCTCTTCGTTTGTTGCGCCTACATTCCAAGCTTTCCAGCCTAAACCTAATGCTATACGTTGCATTACAGTGTTTCTTGTATCAAAAGCTTCTGTTATAGAGTTTAATTCATCAACAGCTCTAGCCATCGGAAAGTTAGTTGAACCTTCCACTACGTTGCCCAATACAGAATATGCTGGTGAAATATTGAATTTCCCGCCATAAAACACATCGTAACCTCTATTTTCAATTACGTCTTTATTGAATCTTTTAGCTTGAATTCCTTTATATATTTTTCCAAGTTTAGACCCAATTGGGGGAGCTAAGTTT
>JAAHTG010001294.1_pt1 | contig 17416 bp, 12 predicted proteins | sample 6116081 | NCBI WGS metagenome assembly JAAHTG01 (sample SAMN13939989, study PRJNA603662) | sponge metagenome | isolation source: marine sponge | host: Mycale hentscheli | place: New Zealand | collected 2005 | reverse complement strand
CGCGAAGGTGGCCGTACCGTCGGTGCTGGCGTCGTCGCTAAAATTCTCGATTAATAGCGCGCCAAAAATAGAAACCGGGCTGAGTGATTTTGCCCGGTTTTTTGTGTCTTTCGGCAACAGGTTTGGTGGCAGACATTAAGCCATTTTAATAATGGTAAAAAAAGTACTTGCATGACGGTGTGTTGGCGGTTAAACCGCACCCCTCATGAACATGACCGATCCGGCTTTAGGGGCGTAGCTCAGTTGGTAGAGCACCGGTCTCCAAAACCGGGTGCCGTGGGTTCGAGTCCCTCCGCCCCTGCCAGGTCGTGGGTCATGTGACGCCGTAAGGGCGAATAGAGTTAAGAGATTGTTTAGCCTGCGGTTTTTAGCTTTGACCGCGGGCTTGTTGAGCGGATAGAGGACAAGGACTATGGCAAAAACCACCCCAGGTGAATTTACCCGGCAGGTGCGCCAAGAAGGGTCGAAGGTCACATGGCCGACACCCAAAGAGGCGGGAATCACCTCTGTGATGGTATTCATTATGGTTGTGATTATGGCTGTTTTCTTCCTTGGCATCGACTTTTTGTTGAATGCCGGCGTTCAAACATTACTTGGTTTCGGAGAATAATGTGAGCAAGTCTCGCTGGTATATTTTACATGCTTACTCTGGCTATGAAGCCAAGGTTGCAAATGCCATTAAAGATCAGGCTGTTCAGCAGGGTCTTGATGCGCTGGTCGACGAAGTTATCGTGCCGACTGAAGAAGTGATCGAGGTTCGTAAGGGCAAAAAAGTATCGTCTGAGAAGAAATTTTTTCCGGGATATGTTTTGATTAAAATGGTCCTGACTGATGATACGTATCACTTGGCGAGCAGCCACGCGAAAGTAACCGGATTTTTGGGTCAACAGGGCAAGCCATGCGCTATTTCAGATGCGGAAGCCGCTCGCATCCTCAACCAGGTTGAGGAAGGCGTTGAGCGCCCGCGTCCGAATATTATTTACGAAATCGGCGAAGAAGTTCAGGTCACCGACGGACCCTTCTCCAGCTTCAATGGAACGGTTGAAGATGTGGATGAAGACAAGGCCCGCCTCAAAGTGTCTGTTTCTATCTTTGGTCGCGCAACACCAGTTGAACTGGAATATGCGCAGGTTGAGAAGATTACATAAGGATTTGGGGCGAAGCCCCGGATAAACCGTGCGGGAGGCCCGCCATTGGCCGTACCGCGCACCCTAAAATGGGCGCAAGCCTGAAAATGCCGTTAGGCAAAGTTGTTTGAAAGGGAATTGAAATGGCAAAGAAGATTGATGGTTATCTGAAGCTTCAGGTACCGGCTGGCCAAGCCAACCCGTCGCCTCCTATTGGTCCTGCGCTGGGTCAGCGCGGCGTCAATATCATGGAATTCTGTAAAGCCTTTAATGCAAAGACCCAGAAAATGGAGCCAGGTCAGCCTTGCCCCACTATTCTGACGATCTATGCGGATAAGTCTTTTACATTTGTAATCAAGACTCCTCCGGCGAGTTTCTTCCTGAAAAAGGCCGCTGGCCTTAAATCAGGCGGTGCTGAGCCTGGCCGCGCGGTTGCTGGTTCAGTAACCCGTGCACAGGTTAAGGAAATTGCGGAAGCGAAAATGGTTGACCTGAGCGCCAACGACATCGATGCGGCTATGCTGATCATCGAAGGGTCTGCGCGCTCTATTGGTCTTGAAGTGAAGGGCTAATCAGATGGCAAGAATTACAAAGCGTTTGAAAAAAGTTGCCGATGGTCTGGACCTCGAAAAACTTTATACTGTTGCGGATGCCGTTAAAGAGCTGAAAACACGCTCTACAGTTAAGTTCGACGAAACCATCGAAGTATCCATGAATCTGGGTGTTGATCCTCGCCACGCTGACCAAATGGTCCGCGGCGTTGTTTCATTGCCCCATGGTACCGGTAAAACACTCCGTGTTGCTGTATTTGCTAAAGGCCCTAAGGCTGAAGAAGCAACAAAGGCTGGTGCGGATATCGTTGGCGCAGAAGACCTGATGGAAGACGTCCAAAAAGGCAACATGGACTTTGACCGTGTGATAGCAACTCCTGACATGATGGGTGTTGTTGGTCGTCTGGGTAAAGTTCTTGGCCCCAAAGGCCTGATGCCTAACCCTAAACTTGGCACTGTTACGATGGATGTTAAGGGGGCGGTTGAAGCAGCGAAAGCCGGTCAGGTTGAGTACCGCGTTGAAAAAGCGGGCATCATCCACGGCGGTGTTGGTAAAGTTAGCTTCGGTGAAGATCAGATCGCCGAAAATGCGTCTGCTTTCATCAAGGCAGTGATTAAAGCCAAACCAACGGGTGCCAAGGGCACTTACGTTAAGCGTATCGGTATTACGTCAACCATGGGCCCAGGGCTCAAGATTGACGTCGCTTCAGTAGAAGCTAGCTAAAGAATTTGTGCCGGCTACCCGCCGGCGCGATCATTCGGGCGGATGTTTTGCCCGGGTGTTAGTACTGTCCGAGATTGCAGGTGCCAGGGTGTGTGTTGCTAGTAGTTGACTACCTTGGTTTAAAAAATTGGCCGTCGCGACGCTATGGCCTGCATGAGATGGGGTAACGGAATTATTGCCAAAGTGGCCTGATGGCCCTCCGGCAATAGACGCGGTTCCAACGGGAACGGATGTATCCGTCCTGCACCCTGGACAGGGGAGTGTTCATACCGGCTTGCTGGTAGGAGCACGGCTCAAATGAACGAGAACTGGATGCCAGGAGGATTATTTCCTGGTGGAAGGTTCTCAAAGTCGGAGACGAAAAAAGTGGAAAGAGCCGAAAAGCAGGAACTGGTTACGTCCTTGCACGAGGTTTTCTCGGCTGCAGCTTCAATTGTCGTAGTGCACTATGACGGTTTGACTGTGTCAGAGATTACCGACCTGCGTTCGCAGATGCGTGAACAAGGTGCAAACCTTAAGGTAACCAAAAACCGGCTGACTCGTCTTGCGCTTAAAGGCACCGACTACGAAGGCATATCGGAACTGTTTACCGGACCGACGGCAATAGGCTACGCCGACGACCCTGTTTCAGCAGCGAAGACCCTTTCTAAATTCGCCAAAGGAAACGAAAAACTTCGTCTTCTTGGTGGTGGAATGGGTTCAACTGTTCTGGATCAATCAGGTGTCAAGGCATTGGCTGAACTGCCATCACTCGACGAACTTCGCGGCAAACTTGTAGGTCTCCTGCAAGCACCTGCTCAGAAGGTCGCGTCCGTTACACAAGCTCCGGCGGGTCAATTGGCCCGGGTCTTTGGTGCTTACGGAAGCCAAGACGCAGCTTAACTAAATCTTGGATGGTCATAGTGGCCACCCGAGAGGTAAATGCAATGTGAAACGCGGAAACCCGGATTGGGACCGTTCTATTTGGAGTAAATGAAATGGCTGACCTCGCAAAGTTAGTTGAAGATCTGTCTGCCCTGACTGTTATGGAAGCTGCTGAGCTTTCTAAGCTTCTCGAAGAGAAGTGGGGCGTATCTGCTGCTGCACCTGTTGCGGTTGCTGCTGCTGGCGGCGCTGCTGCTGGTGGTGAAGTTGCAGAAGAAAAAGACGAATTTGATGTTGTTCTGACTGCCATGGGCGACAAGAAAATCAATGTCATTAAAGAAGTACGTGCCATCACTGGCCTGGGCCTCAAGGAAGCCAAAGACATGGTTGAAGGCGCGCCTAAGACAGTTAAAGAAGCCGCACCGAAAGCTGAAGCTGAAGAAATTAAAGCTAAGCTTGAAGCTGCTGGCGCTTCAGTTGAGCTCAAGTAATTTCTTGAGCTATACGAACCGTAGGTCGGGTGCGTTTGCGCACCCGGCCTTTCGGCGTCCTTAGGCTAGCGGACATTAAATTGCTGGTCTGACGATCGTTTGCTAATTTATTGGTGAAACGTAAAATATATTGTTTTCATAGGTTTAGGGTGAATTACTCTCCCTGAATTTTGATTTAAAAGCCAAACTGGTCAGGCGATAAGTGACTGGAATGGTGAATTTTAAGAAACGAGGGCGAAGCATGGCGACTTCATTTACCGGTCGTAAGCGCGTACGTAAGGATTTTGGTCACATCACGGAAGTGAGCCAAATGCCGAATCTTATTGAGGTTCAGCGTCAATCTTACGATCAGTTTTTCAGGGCAGGTGCCACTGAGGAAGAGCGTTTAAAATCTGGTCTAGAGAAAGTATTGAAATCTGTTTTTCCAATTCAGGATTTTTCCAATACGGCCTCGCTGGAATACGTAAAGTATGAGCTTGAAGACCCAAAGTATGACGTAGAAGAGTGCCAGCAGCGCGACATGACCTATGCTGCACCACTGCGTGTTACCTTGCGCCTGATCGTTTTTGAGGTTGATCCGGAAACAGAAGCCCGGTCGGTTCTCGATATTAAAGAGCAAGACGTCTATATGGGCGACCTGCCAATGATGACCAACAACGGTACCTTCGTGATTAACGGTACCGAGCGGGTTATTGTGAGCCAGATGCACCGTTCGCCCGGTGTGTTCTTCGATCATGACCGCGGTAAAACCCACAGCTCGGGCAAGTTTCTTTTCGCCGCGCGGGTTATCCCGTACCGTGGTTCTTGGCTCGATCTGGAATTTGATGCCAAAGATATCGTCAATGTTCGTATTGACCGTCGCCGGAAATTGCCTGCTACAACCCTGTTGTATGCGTTGGGTATGACCGCCGAAGATATTCTTTCCTATTTCTACGACACCGTTGCTTTCCGCCGCGCGAAAGACGGATGGCGCATGCCATTCCGCGCAGATAGCTGGCGCGGTCAGAAGCCCGTGTTTGATCTGGTTGATGCAGATTCAGGCGAGGTTGTCGTTGAAGCCGGCAAGAAAATTACGCCGCGCCTCGGCAAGAAGCTGGAAACCGGCGGCGTAGAAGCCATTTTGGTTCCCGATGATCAAATTCTAGGCCGCTTTGCCGCTAAAGACGTGATCAACGAGAAAACTGGTGCCATTTATGTGGAAGCCGGCCAGGAACTGACTGAAGAGATTGTTGAAGTTCTGACCTCTGCTGGTGCAGATGAAGTTGAAGTTCTCGACATCGATGATGTGTCTGTTGGTTCTTACATTCGCAATACGTTGATGGCAGACAAAGTGGAAAACCATGACGGCGCGCTCGCTGAAATTTATAAAGTGATGCGCCCGGGTGAGCCACCAACCAAGGAAACTGCTGACACGCTATTTTACGGTTTGTTCTTTGATCCTGAGCGCTATGACTTGTCAGACGTTGGCCGGGTGAAAATGAATGTTCGCCTGAATGTTGAGTGCGAAGACACCGTTGGCACACTGCGCCGCGAAGACATTCTGCAAACCGTTAAGACGCTGGTTGAACTGAAAGACGGCAAGGGCGATATCGATGATATTGACCACCTTGGTAACCGTCGGGTTCGTTCAGTTGGTGAATTGATGGAAAATCAGTATCGCATCGGCCTGCTGCGCATGGAACGTGCGATTCGCGAGCGTATGTCGTCTGTCGACATCGATACTGTGATGCCGCATGATTTGATCACCGCCAGGCCGGTTGTAGCTTCTGTTCGTGAATTCTTTGGTTCATCTCAGCTTTCGCAGTTTATGGACCAAACCAACCCGCTCTCTGAAATTACCCACAAGCGCCGCATGTCTGCGCTTGGCCCTGGCGGTTTGACCCGCGAGCGTGCAGGCTTTGAAGTTCGTGACGTTCATCCAACGCATTATGGCCGGATTTGCCCGATTGAAACACCAGAGGGACCAAACATTGGTTTGATCAACTCTTTGGCGACATACGCGCAAGTGAACAAATATGGCTTCATTGAAAGTCCGTACCGTACAGTTGCAAACAGCGTTGTGTCTGATGAAGTGATTTATCTGTCTGCAATGGAAGAGGCTAAATACACGGTTGCGCAGGCAAATGCAGAGCTCAATGACGATGGTACTTTCGCCAACGACCTGGTGTCTTGTCGTCAGGCTGGCGAGTTTGTGATGACCCGCCCCGATCAGATTAGCTTGATGGATGTATCACCTAAACAGCTGGTGTCTGTTGCTGCATCGCTTATTCCGTTCCTCGAAAATGATGATGCGAACCGTGCCCTGATGGGATCAAACATGCAACGTCAGGCCGTACCTCTGGTACGCGCTGAAGCACCGTATGTTGGAACCGGTATGGAAGCTGTTGTAGCTCGCGATAGTGGTGCTGCAATTGCTGCCCGCAGAACCGGTACGGTAGAGCAGGTAGACGCGACACGGATCGTTATCCGGGCAACGGAAGAAATTGACCCTGGCAAGTCCGGTGTTGATATTTATACGCTGCAGAAATTCCAGCGCTCGAACCAGAACACCTGTATTAACCAGCGCCCGCTCGTGAAAGTGGGTGACTTGATCAAGCAAGGCGACATCATTTGTGATGGTCCGTCAACCGAGCTTGGCGAACTGGCCTTGGGTCGGAACGCGCTGGTGGCCTTCATGCCGTGGAATGGTTACAACTTCGAGGATTCGATCCTGATTTCGGAACGGATCGTGAAAGAAGATGTATTTACCTCCATTCACATCGAAGAATTCGAAGTGATGGCGCGCGATACCAAGCTTGGCCCTGAGGAAATCACTCGTGATATTCCGAACGTGGGTGAAGAAGGTCTGAAGAGCCTTGATGAAGCTGGCATCGTATACATTGGTGCCGAAGTTCATCCGGGTGATATTCTGGTTGGTAAGATTACGCCAAAAGGCGAAAGCCCGATGACACCGGAAGAAAAACTTCTACGTGCCATCTTTGGTGAAAAAGCATCTGACGTTCGTGACACATCCATGCGCTTACCGCCGGGTGTTGCCGGTACTGTTGTTGAAGTACGTGTGTTTAACCGCCACGGCGTAGACAAAGACGAACGCGCTCTGACCATCGAGCGGGAAGAAATTGATCGCCTGACAAAAGACCGCGAAGACGAGCGCACAGTTCTTGAGCGCAGCATCTACGGTCGCCTGCAGCCATGGCTGGTTGGCAAGACGGTTTCGTCTGGCAACAAGGAAATGAAAAAAGGCACCAAGATCACCGACGAAAACCTGGGTGAACTGCCTAAGATTCAATGGTGGGACCAGGCTGTCAGTGACGACGCAACAATGAGCGATATCGAAGCACTGCGTAAGCAGTTCGATGAAAGCCGTTCTCAGCTGCAGAGCCGTTTCGACATGAAAATCGAGAAACTGCAACGCGGTGACGAGCTTCCTCCTGGCGTGCTGAAAATGGTTAAAGTCTTTGTTGCTGTGAAGCGTAAGCTTCAGCCTGGTGACAAAATGGCGGGCCGTCACGGCAACAAGGGTGTGATTTCACGCATTCTGCCACAGGAAGACATGCCGCACCTTGAAGATGGAACGCCGGTTGACGTGGTTCTTAATCCTTTGGGTGTGCCTTCGCGGATGAACGTGGGCCAGATTCTGGAAACACACCTTGGGTGGGCTTCTCGTGGTCTGGGTCGTCAAATCGACACCATGCTTGAAGACTATCGTCACGGCCAGGGCAACCTGGATGACTTCCGCGGCAAGTTTAAAGATATCTACGGCGCTGAGCAGTTCGGCGACGATATCGAAGAGCTTGACGATGACCAGATCATCGAACTTGCCGGTAACCTGACAAACGGTGTTCCGATGGGTACGCCAGTGTTTGACGGTGCCGTTGAGGCCGATATTGTGACCATGTTGGATAAGTCGGGTCTTGATAGTTCTGGTCAGGTTAGTCTGTATGACGGCCGGACCGGAGAGAAATTCGACCGTAAGGTGACAGTGGGCTATATCTACATGCTCAAACTGCACCACTTGGTTGATGACAAGATCCATGCCCGTTCCATTGGCCCATACAGCCTTGTTACTCAGCAGCCGCTGGGTGGTAAAGCTCAGTTTGGTGGTCAGCGCTTCGGTGAGATGGAAGTGTGGGCACTTCAGGCATATGGTGCTGCTTATACACTGCAGGAAATGCTGACTGTTAAGTCGGATGACGTGCAGGGCCGTACCAAAGTGTATGAAGCGATTGTTCGCGGTGATGACACTTTCGAGGCAGGTATCCCAGAATCCTTCAACGTACTTGTGAAGGAAATGAGATCTCTGTGTCTGAACGTGGAATTGATCGCGGGAACAGACGATTAGGGTTTGACCCTTTAGCCGGACCGGGAGCTTGTTCTCGGTCCAGCCTGCTTGGCGGCAGGCACTGAATTTCAGGATGGCGATCAACTTTATGATCGCAATTTGAAGAAAGACGCCGGACATGAACCAAGAAGTGATGAAATACTTCAACCCGAACCAGAAACCTGAGACGTTTGATCAGATTCAAATCTCTGTCGCGTCACCTGAGCGGATTCGCTCATGGTCTTTTGGTGAAATCAAAAAGCCGGAAACAATCAACTACCGGACATTCAAGCCTGAGAAAGACGGTTTGTTCTGTGCGCGTATTTTTGGCCCGGTAAAAGATTACGAGTGCCTGTGCGGTAAATATAAGCGCATGAAGTATCGCGGTATTATCTGCGAGAAATGCGGTGTTGAAGTTACGCTGTCGAAAGTACGCCGTGAGCGCATGGGTCACATCGATCTGGCGGCACCGGTTGCACATATCTGGTTCCTGAAATCACTACCTAGCCGGATTGGCCTTCTGCTCGACATGACACTAAAGGACTTGGAGCGAGTTCTTTACTTCGAATATTATGTGATTGTTGAGCCTGGCCTTACACCGCTTAAGCAATTCCAGCTTCTGAATGAAGAAGATTTTTACCGCGCGCAGGACGAATACGGCGAAGACAGTTTCACCGCGGGTATCGGTGCTGAAGCGATCCGTAAATTGCTGGAAGCTGTTGACTTGGAAGGCGAGCGCGAGAAGCTTCTCGTGGAACTTGCTGAAACCAAGTCTGAGCTGAAGCCGAAGAAAATTGTTAAGCGTCTAAAAGTTATTGAGGCTTTCCTCGATTCAGGCAATCGCCCTGAGTGGATGATTTTGGAAGTTGTGCCGGTTATTCCGCCAGAGTTGCGCCCCTTGGTGCCGCTGGATGGTGGTCGCTTTGCAACGTCTGACCTGAACGATCTGTATCGCCGTGTGATCAACCGGAACAACCGCTTGAAGCGCTTAATAGAGCTGCGCGCGCCGGATATCATTATCCGTAACGAGAAGCGGATGCTGCAGGAATCTGTGGATGCATTGTTCGACAACGGTCGCCGCGGTCGCACTATTACCGGCGCTAACAAACGTCCTCTGAAATCTCTCAGCGACATGCTGAAGGGTAAGCAGGGTCGTTTCCGTCAGAACTTGCTTGGTAAGCGCGTTGACTATTCTGGTCGTTCGGTGATCGTTGTTGGCCCTGAACTGAAACTGCACCAGTGTGGCCTGCCGAAGAAGATGGCGCTTGAGTTATTCAAGCCGTTTATCTATTCGCGCCTTGATAAGAAAGGCATCGCGACAACAATTAAAGCCGCCAAGAAATTGGTGGAAAAAGAGCGCCGCGAAGTTTGGGATATCCTTGATGAGGTTATCCGCGAGCACCCAGTGATGTTGAACCGGGCGCCTACGCTTCACCGTTTGGGTATCCAGGCATTTGAGCCTGTGCTGATTGAAGGTAAAGCCATTCAGTTGCACCCGCTTGTTTGTGCGACCTTTAACGCCGACTTTGATGGTGACCAAATGGCGGTTCACGTGCCGCTGTCGATCGAAGCGCAGCTTGAGGCGCGGGTTCTGATGATGTCTACAAATAACATCCTCAGCCCAGCCAACGGCAAGCCGATCATTGTGCCGTCGCAGGATATTGTTCTTGGTCTGTATTACATGACGATGGAACGCAAGGGCGATGTGGGCGAGGGCAAAGCCTATGCCGACTTTGATGAAGTTCAATTCGCACTGGACGGCGGCGCAATTACGCTGCACTCAAAAATCACTGCGCGGATTGCTTCTGTCGATAAGGAAGGCAACTCGATCAGTCTGCGTGTTGAAACCACGCCGGGCCGGATGCTGCTTGGCCGTCACTTGCCGTTGCACGCCAACGTTCCTTACAGCCTGATCAATCGTCAGCTGACCAAGAAGGAGATCACTGAGGTGATCGATGTGGTTTACCGCCACTGTGGCCAGAAAACGACTGTATTGTTCGCTGATGGTATTATGGGCGAAGGCTTCAAGCGCGCTTGTGACGCCGGCATTTCCTTCGGCAAGGATGATATGATCATCCCGGCTGCTAAAATTGAGCTGGTTGATGCGACCAAAGATCTTGTTAAAGAGTATGAGGAGCAATATCAGGACGGCTTGATTACCCAGGGTGAAAAATACAACAAAGTTGTTGATGCTTGGGCGCAGTGTGGTGACAAAGTCGCAGACGCGATGATGAAAGGCATGGAGCGCACGGAAATTGATGAGAACGGCCGTGAAACTGACCTGAATTCGGTCTTCATGATGGCTCACTCTGGCGCGCGGGGTTCCGCGGCTCAGATGAAACAGCTTGCTGGTATGCGCGGTTTGATGGCCAAACCTTCTGGCGAGATCATTGAAACACCGATTATCTCGAACTTTAAAGAAGGTCTGTCGGTTCTCGAATATTTCAACAGCTCGCACGGTGCACGTAAAGGTCTCGCCGATACAGCACTGAAAACAGCGAACTCAGGTTATCTGACGCGTCGTTTGGTTGACGTAAGTCAGGACTGCGTGATCGTTGAGTATGATTGCGGTACCGAGCGCGGTATTACTATCACTGAGGTATCTGAGGGCGGCGACGTTCTTGTGCCATTGTCTGAGCGTATCTTGGGTCGTAGCCTTGCGGTTGCCCTGAATGATCCGATCAGCGGTGACGTGATGTTCGAAGCTGCAACACTTCTTGACGAAGTGAAAGCAGACGCAGTTGAAACAGCCGGGTTTGCCGAAGTTAAAATTCGCTCGGTTCTGACCTGCGAAACCAAAGGCGGCGTTTGCGGTGCCTGTTATGGCCGCGACCTTGCACGTGGTACACCTGTTAACATGGGCGAGGCTGTCGGCGTTATCGCGGCCCAGTCTATTGGTGAGCCGGGTACACAGCTTACCATGCGGACATTCCACATTGGTGGTGCTGCAACGGTGAACGCTGAATCAGCGGTTGAATCGTCAGCTGACGGTAAAGTGCGAATCGACAATCGCAACGGGAGTGAAGACAGAAAAGGTCGCAAGGTTGTTATGAGCCGCAATATGGAAGTTGTGGTTATGGACGACGAAGGCCGCGAGCGGGCGAAACACCGTCTTGCATACGGTGCTCACTTGATGAAAGACGAAGGTGATCAGGTCGTTAAAGGCGAAAAGCTCGCTGAGTGGGATCCATACACTGTTCCGATCATCACTGAGCAATCTGGTGTGGTTCGCTATGTCGATTTGGTCGAAGGCGTTTCTGTTAAGGAAGTTGTCGACGAGGGCACAGGTATTGCGTCGAAAATGGTTACCGATTGGCGCTCTGCACCAAAAGGCGGCGATTTGCGTCCACGTATTACCCTGCGAGACGAAAAAGACAATGTTGTTGAGTTGGCGAACGGCACGGAAGCCCGATACTTCCTCTCTGTGGAAGCCATCCTTTCTGTTGAAGATGGTCGCAGTGTAACGGCAGGTGATGTGATCGCTCGTATTCCTCGTGAAGCTGCGAAAACCAAGGATATTACTGGTGGTCTGCCACGGGTTGCGGAATTGTTTGAAGCTCGCCGTCCGAAAGACCACGCCGTTATCGCAGATATTGACGGTATCGTTGAATTTGGTCGCGACTATAAAAACAAGCGCCGGATCAGCATTCGTCCACGCGATGAAGAAGGCGAGCCAGTTGAATATCTGGTGCCAAAAGGCAAACATATTGCTGTTCAGGAAGGCGATTTCATCCAGCAGGGTGAATATCTGATCGACGGCAATCCGGCGCCGCATGATATTCTTCAGGTGCTGGGTGTTGAGGCATTGGCCAACTATCTGGTGAAAGAAGTGCAGGATGTATACCGCCTGCAGGGCGTGAAGATCAACGACAAGCATATTGAGGTGATTGTTCGCCAGATGCTGCAGAAAGTTGAGATTAAGTCCTCTGGTGACAGCACCATGCTTCTGGGCGAGCATATTGACCGCGAAGAGTTCGAAGAAAACAACGCCAAGCTTGAGGCCGAAGGCCGCTTGCCCGCTAAAGGCGTTCCGATCCTTCTTGGTATCACCAAAGCAAGCCTGCAAACTCGTAGCTTCATCTCGGCAGCGTCCTTCCAGGAAACAACCCGCGTTCTAACCGAGGCATCTGTCGCCGGTAAGAAAGACAAGCTGGTTGGTCTGAAAGAAAACGTGATTGTTGGACGTCTTATCCCAGCTGGTACTGGCTCGGTTGTTAACAAGCTGCGCCATGAAGCACTGCGCCGCGATCAGATTACTGCTGAAGCGCAAGCTAAAGCTGAAGCTGAAAGCCCGATGGCAACTGCTGAAGCAGAATTTGCAGCAGCAACGGCGACTGAAGCTGAAGGCGCCGCAGACGCTTAAGCTTTCGGACTTATAAAAGATTAGGAGAGGCCCGCTTTGGCGGGCTTTTTTTTATGTTCAGATTAGGTTAAACCGCAATCGGATGCGGCAAGCCGGTGTCTTAGAAAAGATGCTTTTGGTAGCTGTTGAATACCGCCCGACTATGGGCCGCGTCCGAGAAACGGTCTTCGAAAAGATGGCGTAGTTCCATCCGTTGCGCGAAGGTCAGGGGCAGTTGGCGACGAATGTCCTCCAGCGCACCCTGCATTGCCGCCACGTCTTGGGGGGGACAAGCTTGATCAGTTCATCCGGCTCAACATATTCGCATGACGTGGGCGTTTCAGTGATCAGTACGGGTTTCGCTGCCGCCAGCGCGTGCAGCAACACCATCTGTCCGGCGGAAATTTCGCCTTCGCCCAATGGTATGGCAATAGCGTCTGCATCAATAAGCATTTGGGTATAGGCAGCACCGTATACAGATCGATGAATTGTCACTTTGTCCGAACCTAAATGGTTTGGTGCGGTGATGACATTATCGCACACAATATTGCATGTCACCTTGCCCGACATATTTTCAACCGCTGCAGTCAGCGTTGCATAGTCGCGCGATGATCGCCCTGCGGTTACGATTGAAAAACACGGGCTGTTGGGGTCACCGTTTTTTTCCGCGGCGAAACCTTTGTACCATTCTTTGATCACATCGCCTTCGCCGATGCCGTAATGGACAGGCTCGACCAGTGTTTTGTTGCCGTCTACCAGTTTCTCAAGCGCAGGCGTCTCATACTTGGAATGGCACACGATCATGGCCACATTCTTTAAAAGTATTCGAAAATAAAGCCCTCTCACTTTATTCAATAGTGCTGAAGACCGCGGTGTATAGATGAAGCCATGCAACACAAGCTTGGGAGTGTAGCGACGGCCGCGCCGTGAAAAAAGCCGAGCAAGCTTATAGGTCAGAAGCAGGATATGGTCGTGAACTGTTACAATTGCATCGTCGTCGAGTGCTGCCAGCGATTTCTTCGCAAGTTGGAAGCCTGAAACCAATAGTCGCGGCCAGCCAATAAGATAGAGCCAAACCCGGTGCGGATACTGCAGAGAGACTGTATTGCCAAAAACTGAAACGCTTACGCCCGGGCGCCTCATGTTTTGGTAAAACGGCCAGTCACCAGCTTGTTTTGAGGAGTGCGTCAGGAAGTGCAGTGAATGTGTTTTTTTGTTGCTCATGAGACCGGCAATTGTGGAAATGTAGCGATAGGAAACCATAAAGCGTTGCTATTGAAACACCACGTCTTTTTATAGTGATTTAGCGGTGCTGACGGCGTGCCTGTGCGATTCATGTTTTTATGAGTCATTTCGTTTGGTCTAACTTTTCCGGATTAGCACAGCCGTGTCATTGGGATTGAGTAGTCTTTTTTTCAGGTTTGCTGTAGCGTCTCTTCTTCGTTGAAGCGGGGAATCTGAATAATGAGTTTCATAAATTGCCTTCTAAAGGCCTTTCGCGTTATCGACCCCATTTTGACCATAAAGTGGTTTTAATATTACTCAACATTGTTCTTGTTTTACGAGATATTCCGAATTGTCGCTACCCCTTTGATTTGGGCCGGTTGTAGACGAAAACCATGTGCGAAAGCCGAAGCGGTCAGTTCGGCGAAATTGAGATATTTTTTTAGCGACGTTTTTCGGTTGACCTTTTTCCCATTTCGCAGTAGTTAGCGCACCTCGCCGGAGCTCAGGTGGTAGGTCTAATCGGCCTAGACGCTGGGGTTTACTGGCTTAGAGATGAAATTAGAATCGATCCGAGTAACCTGATTGGAGCAAGAGCTGCCGATTGAGGTTGTTTTTGCTGCATGCAAAACAGGTTATTTGGAGTGATGGTGACAGAGAAAAACGGCAAGGAACAAAAATGCCTACCATTAACCAACTAGTGCGCAAAGCGCGCAAAGCTAAGCCAGTGCACAATAAAGTGCCAGCGCTTGAAGCATGTCCGCAGAAACGCGGCGTGTGTACACGTGTTTATACAACGACTCCTAAGAAGCCTAACTCCGCGCTTCGTAAAGTTGCTCGCGTGCGCCTTTCAAACGGCCACGAAGTAACATCTTACATCGGCGGTGAAGGTCACAACCTTCAGGAACACTCAGTGATCCTGATTCGCGGTGGTCGTGTAAAAGATTTGCCCGGTGTTCGCTACCACACTGTTCGTGGTGTGCTCGATACCCAGGGTGTTGGTGATCGTCGTCAGAGCCGTTCGAAATACGGCACGAAGCGTCCGAAGTAAGATTGAAGAAGGAATAAACGTATGTCTCGTCGTCATAGCGCAGAAAAACGCGATGTCCTGCCCGATCCGAAGTTCGGTGACGTGGTACTGACAAAATTTATGAATAGCCTGATGCTCGATGGTAAAAAGTCGATCGCAGAGCGCATTGTATATGGTGCCTTTGATAAAATTGAAGAGCGCGCCAAATCTGACGCCCTGCCGGTTTTCCATGAAGCTCTGGACAATGTTAAGCCCGCGATTGAGGTTCGCTCTCGTCGTGTTGGTGGTGCAACCTACCAGGTTCCCGTTGAAGTGCGTTCTGAGCGCTCTCAGGCGTTGGCAATCCGCTGGTTGATCTCTGCTGCACGCAAGCGCAACGAAACCACAATGGTTGATCGTCTTTCAGGCGAGTTGATGGATGCATCAAACAACCGTGGCGCCGCTGTGAAAAAGCGCGAAGACACTCATAAAATGGCAGACGCAAACAAAGCGTTCTCTCATTACCGCTGGTAAGAGTTATTATACTGTAAGGAACTGGTTCGATGGCACGTAGAACCCCACTTAGCGACTATCGCAATATCGGCATCATGGCTCACATCGATGCGGGTAAAACTACGACGACTGAGCGCGTCTTGTATTATACAGGCCGTAGCCACAAAATCGGCGAAGTGCACGATGGCGGCGCGACAATGGATTGGATGGAGCAAGAGCAGGAGCGCGGTATTACAATTACCTCGGCTGCAACAACTTGTTTCTGGAATGATCACCGGATCAACATCATCGACACTCTGGGCCACGTTGACTTCACTATTGAAGTTGAGCGGTCTTTGCGCGTGCTTGATGGTGCAGTAGCGGTATTCGACTCGGTTGCTGGTGTTGAGCCTCAATCTGAAACTGTATGGCGTCAGGCTGACAAATACGGTGTTCCGCGCATGTGTTTCGTCAATAAGATGGACCGTATGGGCGCAGACTTCGGTCGTTGTGTCGACATGATCCGCGAGCGCCTTGGTGCCCGTGCGTTGGTTATACAGCTGCCGATCGGTGCAGAAGCTGAGTATGAGGGCCTGATCGATCTAGTGAAATTCCAGGAAGTTCTTTGGAAGGGCGAAGATCTGGGCGCGTCATATGAATATGTCGATATTCGTGACGAGCTGAAGGACGCTGCTGAAACTGCGCGCATGGAAATGATCGAAACTGCGGTTGAAGCTGACGAAGCGCTGATGGAAAAATACCTTGAAGGCGAAGAGCTCACTGAAGACGAGCTGAAGTCTGCGATCCGCAAAGGCACCAACGAAAACCTGTTTGTTCCGGTTCTCAATGGTACAGCTTTCAAGAACAAGGGCGTTCAGCCACTTCTTGACGCGGTTGTTGATTTCATGCCTGCGCCAACAGACGTTGCTGCTATTAAGGGTGTGGACGCGCACGATAACGACAAAGACATTGAGCGTATTTCTTCTGATGAAGAACCATTCTCTGCTTTGGCATTTAAAATCATGAACGACCCCTTTGTTGGTACGCTTACATTTGCTCGTATTTACTCTGGTGTGCTGGAAACCAGCATGCAGGTGATGAATTCGGTTAAGCAGCGCAAAGAAAAAGTTGGCCGTATGCTGGAAATGCATGCCAATAACCGGGAAGACCTCAAGGAAGCTCGTGCCGGTGATATCATCGCGCTTGCTGGCTTGAAGTCGACAACTACCGGTGACACACTTTGTGCAATCAACAGCCAGGTTATTCTGGAGCGCATGGAATTCCCGGATCCGGTTATTTCTGTTGCGGTTGAGCCTAAAACCAAAGCTGACCAGGAGAAGATGGGTATCGCCCTGAACCGCTTGGCTGCTGAGGATCCAAGTTTCCGCGTGGCGTCTGACGAAGAATCAGGCCAGACGGTTATCTCGGGCATGGGCGAGTTGCACCTGGACATCCTTGTTGACCGCATGAAGCGCGAGTTCAAGGTTGAGTGTACCGTTGGTGCGCCGCAGGTTGCTTACCGTGAGAGCTTCGCTAAAGAAGTTGATATTGATTACACCCACAAGAAGCAGTCTGGTGGTTCTGGTCAGTTTGGTCGCGTTAAAATGGTTGTTACACCAGGCGAGCGTGGTTCTGGCTTTGAATTCATCGACGAAATCAAGGGCGGTAACATTCCGAAGGAATATATCCCTGGTGTTGAAAAAGGCATTAAGGATATCGCAGAGAGCGGTGCGCTGATCGGATTCCCGATCATCGACTTCTCCGTGCGTCTATATGACGGTAGCTACCACGACGTGGATTCGAGCGTACTTGCGTTCGAGATCGCCGGTCGTGGTGCAACCAGAGAAGCCGCCGCGCAAGCTGGCATCAAGCTTCTTGAACCAATTATGAAGGTCGAAGTTGTAACCCCAGAAGATTACATGGGCGATTGCATCGGTGACCTGAATAAACGTCGTGGTCAGATTCAAGGGTCAGAGACCCGCGGTCCGAACACGGTTATTAATGCAATGGTACCGCTGGCGAATATGTTTGGTTATGTGAACGAGCTTCGCTCTTTCTCACAGGGTCGGGCGACATTCTCCATGCAGTTTGACCATTACGACGGAGTACCACGGGCAGTTGCTGATGAAATCAAGGCAAAGCTTGCGGGCTAATTAAACAAGAAAAACTAAGTTATGGATCTCTTGGTAAATCAAGAGCCGATAGAAAGGTACTAAAATGGCTAAAGAGAAGTTTGTACGGACTAAGCCGCACTGTAACGTTGGCACTATT
>JAAHTG010000828.1_pt1 | contig 17454 bp, 38 predicted proteins | sample 6116081 | NCBI WGS metagenome assembly JAAHTG01 (sample SAMN13939989, study PRJNA603662) | sponge metagenome | isolation source: marine sponge | host: Mycale hentscheli | place: New Zealand | collected 2005 | reverse complement strand
GATGCTAAGTCTACCATCTCTTTAATTTTTGGCTGTAAATCTAATGTCTTAAAATCTATTTCATCATTTGCGTCCACAGTTACAGCATTGAATGCACCTGCACTTAATGAATCTAATAATGTAGCAGCATCGTTTTCTGCGTCTGCTTTAGAACGACCCATCCTTTTGAGAATAAACATTCCATATCCAGCCCAAGCAGATGTTGTCACCTCAGGCATATCATATTCTACAATACGTCTCCAAGCACGAGCAGCACCGACCACTCGTTGAACTTCTGAGTAACCATACCACATTGTACGACGTCTAGGTGAATCAGGTCTATTAACACAATATATCATTTCCTCAGGTTTAATTTCATCACTAGGGAATGTTGTTATGACCTTTTCTAAGCCCCATGTTTTTTGGTCAAGAAATACTCTACCCAAATCTCTTGGGTGTATAATTTTTAAAGCCTGTGGTAATCCGTTTCCTTCAAAGGCTATAACACACCTTCCAAATACTATTGTCATTGTGATAGCGTCTCTCAGTTTCTTTTCAAAGTTAATCTTTTCATCATAGTGAATTAATTCGTTAAGTTCATCTTCATATTTTTTTAATTCTGTTTTCTTTTGGTCATCGTCCATACCATTATCATCAATAAGTTCGAATGTTGGTTTTATACCTCCTCCAAACGTATACTCTACAAGTTTATCTATTGTTGCACCACATACGGAACTACCCCAAGCATCTTCGAAAAATTCCATGTCTTGATCTGTGTAGGGAGGATTAGAATACATGTTGAGCATCTTACTTGCGTCCATTCTTTTAGAGGCTGATGCGTATGCTTTTGGAACTATATCAGGATAAGTTTTTTGTGATATAGTTCTATGTTCATTACTTTTAATCGTTCTTTTTTTAGTTACTTTCTTAGTAGAATTTTTCTTCTTAGCTGGCATATACAAATGAAATAAAAAAGGATGGATAAAGAGAACTAATTCTCTATAATTCCTTATCACACATGTATGATATGAGTTGCCCAAATTTAGGATGTCCAGACACTTCGTTTGATTTTTTGATCTGAACTTTTTTTAACTTCCTAAACTGCTCATCACTTAGATTTATCTGATGACGTGTCATAATATTTAGATAAATACATGGTTTTATATATATACCGATAAATACCTATTTCAATGCCTGACGAACTAATAGAGAAAAAAGAGACTAGAATCTATAACAACGAAACGCTGAAAATAAAGGCTGTTCCCTTTGCTAAGGGACATAGGCTTGAGGTACAGATAGCCCTCAACCCTGACAATCCTATGGACTTAGATAAGACTCTGTTACCACTGGAGAAATCAGTGGTTAGACAAGCAGTTGCAGGAATGGTCAAAATCGTTGAGTCCCCTATATCAGAGGGAGGATTAGGTAGTCACATAATAGTTGATGAATAATCAACTCTCTTTTTTATTTTTTAATTTATCTATTTTCTCTTGTTGGGCTTTTATCTGACGCATTTTCCTGTCACGTTTTCTATCTAATTTGACCAAGTCGCTGACCAGTCTATCGAACCTAACTTGCTCATCCCTTTTCATTTGTGCTGTCCTCCTGTTCTTTTTTTTCCTCTAAATAACACATTGCCATGACACTTATTTTTCTGAATGTTTCATTATCTTTTTCTTTTATCTCATTATTTTTAGCAAAGGCTAACTCAAACCACCCCATAATATTTCTATAATCATTAACTTTTAACTCAATTTCAAGACTCATGGTAACCTCACTTCTCTACCTAATGCAGTTAAACCATGAGGCACTCCTGTCCCATAGATATCCTCAGGCTCTGTTGAGAACTTTTTGCTTTTTACTGTCTGTTGTTGTGAGAAGCCATCTGCACCCTTGATATAATTACGTCCTATAAAACAGGCTAACATTAAACCCATGACTGTATCATCATGCTCTGTTCCCTCAGCATAATAACTCACATTACCTGCTTCTGTGACATGCTCACTAAATATTGCAATTTGTCTTTTTAACTCTTCAATATGCTTGTTTGTTCCACTTGGGAAACGTATTCTATTTTGCTGGAACATTCTTGCCATCCATACAACCATTTGGTTCTTTGGCATGACACGTCCAGAATTGATCTTAGATTGATCTTTAACTTCTCGTGTTGTAAATGTAGGAATAACATTAGGTATTTTATGACGATATTTAAGTTCCTCATAAACATGTTCACCTGTATTATTAATTTCCACGCAGTAAAAATCAAAAGGCTGCTTCCTGTGTATACCTGATATTAAATTTTCAACCTCTATGTATTTTCTACCTAACCATGTCTTGACACCTAACACGTAGATATTGTTATCTTTAACCTCTATTCCAACAAAAGCAAAACTGTCACGCTGCTTGCCTGAATCTATACCTGCTATTCTCATAATGCTTTAGCCCCACATGATTTACATTTTGAATATCCTTTAGATGCACCGTCATTTTTTCCCCAAACCCATTCCCAACCGTTGGCTTTTTTACATTTTGGACAAGGTTGAACACTCATTCCTTTTCAACCCAAACCCATTTGCCTTTCTTTTTAGGCTTTTCAGTTAAGGATAGTAAGGTGTATGCATTACATAGTTTATAGACAAGTTTAGTACGTTCAACTCCTTTTAATTCTGAATAATATAACTCACGTTTTAAGTCGTCAACTATATCCTGTATTTCATTTCTATCAGGCACTTCCCATTCAGGCTCATTAAATGGATTATATTTTTTAAGCCATTCACCGATCATTTTTTCTTCTAACCTCTTGATACATTATCTCAATTATTTCTCCCTCTGCTTTTTATTTTTCATCCATAAAATCAATCTTAGTCTGTATTTTTTGGAATAAATCATGTAATGTTTCTAACTCTATTTGGCAGTTTTCTTGTGCAACTGCAACCTGAAATAATGTTGGTAAATCGTGTGGTTCTATGTCTGTTCCAAATATTCCTGTCAATATTCCTCTGCCTCATATTCATCAACACTTTCGTCATTTATAACACCAAAGATACTATTCCTTGCAGAAGTAAATTGACACCTGTATTCTTGGTCAACGTCAATATCTGTGCGTTTAAGTTCCTCATCCATTTCTTCCTTAGTGTAAATCCAGCCTATGGCATTGTTAAAATCATAATGTAATTTCTTGTAATCGTTCTCAGATATGTTAATGTCATAAAAAAAACCTCTCTGCCCACGAGGTGTAGAGACTAAAAATAAATCTGATTTATTAGTCATGACGATTGGTTCTATTGCGTCTAACACGACACTATCATCTACCAAGCCAAAGTGTGCTGCCTCATCCACAAATATAGCTTTAATTTTTGTATCTCCACGAATTGCCTCTGAATTACTAGGTAACCCTTCAATCTCAGAGCCGTTTTTCAGTTTAATTAACAGGTCATTGGAATTACCCTCTAGCGTTCCCATTATAGGTTTGAATAACTGTTTTAACCGTCCCATAACCTTTTTTGTTGTTTTCTCTCTTGTTCCAGCAATAATCATAACTCTTCCACCTTCATATTTGTGAAAGACTTGATACTGGATTATTCTTAGACATATTTCTGTTAGTCCTATTTGCCTGCTTTTATTGACATGAAACTTCATGTGTTTTTCTGATAAAGCCTGTTTCACCAAATCGTCCTGATGAGGCATAAATTTCATCGGTTGTAATGTTGCTGGGTGTTCAGGTAAGCCTACTCTATGTGAAAAACAACAGTCAGGTTTTGCCACCAAATTACCACAAAAAAATTTTAACTGCTTTATACTGTCAGTTACGTCATCCTCGACAACATCGTGGTCAGTTTGGAAGCTTGGATATATGTCCTGTATTTTGTATATCTTTCGCTGCATCGTGTTCAACTACCTCTTGAGTAGCACTGTAATATGTCGATAGGAGTGGCTGTATTGCTGCTATGGAGTCTAGTATTCTTTGCTTTTTTGAAGCATCCTTTTCTCGATGGAAGTTTTCCCAAGAGAACTTTAAGGCTGTTTCTAACTGATCTATCCTCTCTAGGTGTTGTTCCCATAAACCATTCTTTTGTAGTTCAAATTTACGCTTTTCTGATGATGATTTCAACCTGCCTTTAATACGATAAAACGATCTAACCTCCATTTTCTTTTTTGTATCTTGATGAGAACGTATCCACGCAAGGGATTCCTTCTCGTTTAATCTCATTACAATAGTTTGCATGACCAATAATTCACTGTCATTTAAGGGCATTTTCTACTCGTAATTTGTCAGTTTTACTGTCATAATGGAACTAATTTTTAATTGTTATCCATACGGTTTCAGGTTCATGACAATCACATTTGTTAAGGCTTTCACCACATTCCATACAAATAAGCACACGTCCTCTCAATTTATCTTCTTAGCCTTTTTACCTGTTAGGGTTTCCCAACGTTGTATTATTACGTCCACGTACAATGGCTCTAATTCACATCCATAACAGGAACGTCCTGTTTCCTCACATGCTATTAATGTAGTGCCTGAACCTAAGAAAGGATCATACACATTCATTCCCTTTTGACTGCCATGTTTGATCAGTTTAGCGACCAATTTGACAGGCTTCATGGTAGGATGTAAATCATTAGTGCGAGGTTTGTCCTCGAAGAATACCGTAGAATTAGTGTTGCCACCATAAAATTTGTGGTGTTTTTTCCAGCCGTATAGTATCTGTTCATGCTGGGGGTTATAATCAGCCCTTCCCACAACAAAATGATTCTTAACCCAGATTAAAATGGCAGCGTTATAGTAGCCAAGATCATTTAATGATGTCAATACCTCACGCATTTTGGAATATCCCATGAACATATAATATGCACTGTAGTCAGCGAAGGGTATCTTCTCCAGAAACTCCTTAAAGAACGTGTCATATTCTTCTAAATTATCGTTAATAATATCTGCATCTATCCTTGCTCCCCTGTCATAACTGTTCAAAAACTCGTTCTTTGAGCCATAATCAACACCGTAAGGGGGGTCAGTTACCATAAGATCTACCTTAACATCCTTCATTAATTTTGAAATGTCCTCTCCAGAACTACCACACATTATTCTATGGTTACCTAATTGATAGATATCTCCTACCTTTGATTTGGCTACCTTAGGAAGTTCAGGTATCTCCTCAGAGTCAGGGTTTTCAAATTCCATATTAAACTTTTTTTCTAATACCTGCTCGAACTCTTCTTTTGGTTTAGCCATTAACTTTGAGAACAGGTCTAATTTACCAGCATCAAACAAAGCCTTGAACTCTTCTGCATCCTTATTCTTATCATGCTCACCTCGCAGCTTATTCATTATTTGCCTAAGCATTTTACCGTCAATTTTGTTAACAGGAATAACATAAGCAGGGATTTCCTTCTCACCTATTTTTTCATAAATTCGTACTCTATGCTCACCGTCCAGTATCTGAAAGTCCTCGTTTAGTATAACAGGGGATAAATTACCGAACTTCTTTATTCCCTTACTCAGGGCTTCCATTTGTTCTTTGGATACCACGTTTGGGTTAGTGTCATCAAATTTAATGTCAGAAATTGATACTTTTTTGACAGAAAATTCTTTAACTTTCAATAAAAGTAAAAAGGGATGAGAAGATTTAAGTGTAATCTTCTGCGTTGGTTAAACTCTTTTGTCGTTCTCTGAGTTTTTCTTGTGCCATTGTGGCTCTAAAGTTTTCCTCATGCTTTTTGTATCGTGGGAGTGTCCATCTTCTGTCCATTGGATTTCTGAGCATCCTACCATAGACATATTCATATCCTCCACAGACTGGGCATCCGAAGGATGGGCTGCCTATTCTTTGGAAGCAGCGTCCACAGTTGACTGTATCTTGTTCCCTAAAAATATCTACTACTTCAGGGTTTGCCACCTCTCGTCTTTTGACTAATGGTCTGTCACATTGATTACAATCGCTTGTGTTATGTTTATAACAGTAAGCTGGTTTTTCAACCATTTTGTATTCTACCAAATCTGTGTAGGACAAAATATCATCTTCTTTGTATGATTTGTTGCCTGTCAACACCTTAGTCATTTTGGTTTCTGAATCGTGGACTTGGCTTTTATGCTGTGCTATTACAGCGTTACGTTTTCTTTTGGCTTCCTCTATCATTAAACCAGCCTCATAAGGATGGTCTTTTTGATATAGGTCGTCTCGCTTTATTCCACAGCAGAAGCAAGTGCAGTTTTTGCGATGTCCCTCTAGAGCATAAGGGTATAATTCCCTTAGTTTCTTATGAGTTATCATTTTCATTAATTACCCCTTGATTTGGGGATTATTAAATGTATTTATGTAAATACTTTATTATATAGGCAGTTTCCCTACAAATTAATGCGAAATATAGACAAAGTTCAATGCGATGTCATGGAAAGCCTAAAAGGCTGTGGTTTGAAACCTGAAGAGGTAATCAATATCATGCTAAGTATAGCATACGACGTCTCTGAGGAAGCATGCCAATTTGGACAAAATGGGTATGGACAGACAGCAGTAAAATATCTTAGAGAGAAGGTAACAGAGCTAGATAAGATAAGAAAAGAGGGTGTATAACCCCTACTTCTTTTTTATTTTTGAATATACAAGCATGGTTACATTCACCATTAGTGGTATTTCCACCAAGTCTATCCCATAAAACAAAAAATCAAGAATTGGATGAACGTTGGATATAAGACCAGCCTGTAACCATAGGTCAGCTGCCCAAACCATGTGAGGAATTTGGATGTAAATAATGAAAGCCGTAAGAGTAAGGGATTCGGTAGTGTGTCTTTCATACCAAGCCCAAAACCTGTCCCATTTATTCACTTAATTATTCCCCAAGCCCATAAAAATATTTCAATTATTCTATTCATCTACAGTCACTAATCAACCCTTCAATATAGTCGCATTGCTGTGGTATCCAATGAGGACGTGGGTAACCAAAACCATCATCACCATAAATTTTGATTAACATTTGTATGTCTTCATGTTGAACAGTTTTTGTTGTGTTTTTCCAAATTTCTAATGAATGATACATTATAGAACGTTCCTGACATTGACCTGCTAAACATGACGGATCATGTAAATAATAATGCCCTAAACCTAATCCATGTCCAAACTCATGCAGCACTATATTTCTTATGTCAATTAGGTCTAATTGCTTTGGCACTAATTCCATATTCACGTTATTATTACTGCCTAATGTTATTGTAATTTTTTGAGGAGGATATGCTTGGGTGTAAACTGTAATGAAGGAATATTTGTGGCTACTATGTGAAAAATCAAATCCTGTAGTACCAAGTGCATTATCACCACTCACCTGTTCATAAGTTATAAAAATATCACATTCAGGAAAATCTCTTGGTGTTTTTTTATCATGTGTGTGAAATGGGTATTCGTAAATTGGAAACTTCCAATCACCACCTGTTTGTTGTTTAAGCTTAAGTTCCCATTCCCAAATAGCACTACGAGTGATATCATACATGTATGGGTAAAACATAGGTTCAAGTTCAGGGTCAGGTGACATAATACAGCTTACAGGATTATCAGTTTGATATAGCCCAAGTGTGTCCATATAATCACCCATAGCAAAACCCAAAACACCAAAAATCAACAATGAGCAAATAACTGCATATATGGCTGTAATAATATACAAATTAATCTTCCTGTTTGTTAATATGTTCTAACAGACAACTTCTGCACCTATCATCGCCATTTTCATGGCATGAGCAACTACAAGCCATTCTTTCTTCGCATTAACCAACGTTTAACTGCTTTATAAACACGAGGATTCCATCGTCTTTTACCGTATTTGTCTGTAATTCTTTTGATATCAAATCTGTTTAAATGTAATTGACCATTGTATGACCACCACATAACAGATGCAGGATTATTAGCATCGTGTGTAAGTCCCAAAGAATGCCCAATTTCATGAATTAAAACATGCACCATATTGTAGGTCTTGATAGTGGTTCTTGTTCCAAACGGATACTGGTGTGGATATGCCTCATGTGCATTAATTGGCTTTCCATTTAATGACCATAGGTATTTTTCATTAAACACAATTTTACCTGCATGTGATGTTTTTGGATAATATGCGTAGCCTAAAACGTTTTGTTTTCCATCCTGAGATAAATATTCATCATCCTCAGGTTTTACAAAGTTAATGTAAATGTCAGGGGTTTGATCTCCCCTGACACTTTTTAGTTTTACTGGAATTTCAAAGTTCCATGTTGACATGGCTAAATTAACAGCCTTTGCCTCTAATGCCCTACCTTCAATGTCTTCACTATCTCTTTGTAATGCATAATAGACAATCTGTTTGTCCCATTTGTGATTCCAGTGTGTCTGATCTTCCTCTGAAAACTCTAGTTCACCCTGATTTTCACGAACATAACAAATTGCCATTAATATAAAATAAAAAAAGAGAATAAAAGAAAATTTAGTTCATAACTAAATTAACTCTTCTGTCACTCTGTCCATGTCTTTTTGGAGTAGTTTGTTTTCAGGCTGACGATTTAGATATTCTGTTATATCAACTATAGTCATCTTATCCCCTGTGGCTTCTAGGTCACGTCCAGCGTGATCACCAAAGTAAAGATCATCCTCAGATGATACTCCATCCGAATTGGCTTTATCCAATCCATAGATCGAGTAAAGTCCTTGTCTACCAAGTTTTTCATGATCTCGTGGTTCATCAACCACTTCTTCGATGAAACCTTTACAGCCATAGGTTCTGTTGTAACCTTTTGACTTACAGATCACAATATCGCCTACTTGTAGGTATTTTCCCATGTTGTAGGGTGTATTTATCGATATTTATAATCTTTGGTATCTATTCGTTCCTATGTTTTATCATATCGGCAGATGCAATTCCTAGAATGGCTATTATTGCTGCTGCAAAAATGTCAGGGCTGATTCTCTCAATAACCCCACCTAATGCAACTAAGCCTGTTCCACATGCTAGTGCCAGATATCTTAATTTTCCTGTGTCCATTACCAAAATGCAACCCACTTGAATTTAAGTATTGGTTGTCGCATTTCTAATGCTAGGTCTTTTCTGACCAGCATGTGATTATACCAGTCAGCAATATCTATGCCTACCATATCACCTTTATTCATATCCTTAGGCAAAACAACTGTCAAAGTTTTAAACCAATTAAATTCATCAATCATTTTTTTAACCTCAGGCGTGACATTATTGGTCATGTGTTTTGGTGTTATACCAATTAATTTGGCTACCTTAGCCACGTTGTAGGTAGTTTCTTCCAATATGTATGCCATAAGTTTCTCAAACTCCCCCACCTTTTGACGGATATCTTGCTGTTTCTCAGCATGAATCATCTTAGCTTCTGCAGATTTTGTGTCTGCAATAATTTTTTTACACATATCATCTGTGTAAATTTGCTCTAATGTTTCTGCAATAGGCTTGTATCTGTAATATTTTTTAACTTGATCTTCGAGTAATGCACCCATATCTTTACATAGATTAGATTGTCTGATTAACATTTCAGTGTGAGGATTTGAATAAGGATCGATTTCTTCTTTGACCTTTTTTTCTGAGGTGTCAATATCATAATGAGTTGTTTCAGGTTCTTCTTCAATTTTAACCTCTGCTGGGGTGAAATGTTTTCCATATAATATCATGTCACCACATTCACAAATTTTCTCGTTATCAGTTCCTGTAAAATTATGCTCGTGAGCTCTCACAGAGAGAGAGCCTAACTTAGTTCCAAATTCACTGTGTTTTTCTTTTTCTGTAAAAAGGTCATAAAATCGTTCATTCCGAACATACTTTATGCCATTCTCTATTAATTTAGAGTTAATATAAGTAGCTAGGTCTTTTTGTTTTAAACCTTTAATCAGTCCTGATTTAAGTAATGGTCTTGAAACATCAATAAATTCTTTAACTAACTCTGTTTTAGTTTTATAATCTCTATCACTAATATCTTTTAATTTGGCAATTATGGTATCATGATGTTGTTTTAAATCATTTATACTTTCGTCCATGACAACTAACCTCTACTGCTATATTTGAGGTTATCTAATCTGAACAATCAAGTTCGCCACCACACTTGAAGCATTTCTCGTGGCATGGCTGTATACTTGCCATAACTTCGTTACAACGAGGGCATACTACATTCTCTGTGTGGTGTGTAAACACCTGTGAAGACATAATTTGGTTTTGTCGCCTGAATGTATAAGGGAAGTATTATCGATGTATTTATTAATAGATAAGAGTAGACATATTTCATGCCTAGTTTCCAAAAAGCGTTACACAGCACGCAAACTGAGACTAGCGATGAACTCCAATCTAAACCAGCAGGTTTGCATGGTAATAATATGGGGGGTTTTGCATTGCATTTTTCCTTTCCCATATTTTCCTGCTGCGATGTTCTTTCCAGTGGGCTGCTATATGAGATTGGGGAGTCTATTCATCATAGCAGTCCACACACTCTTTGAATCGGAGGCGAGCCTTGTCATTTGGGCGATGAACCTCAAAATATTAATTCTTGTTCAAACCACATGACTTTTTTAATTAAATTATGTTCCTGCTCAATATCGATTGTTTCTTCGGTGTCTGTTATTATTTTATGAAATACCTCATGAGTTATTGTCGAGAGTAGGTTTGGTAGGCACTCAGAATGTGGTATAAGATAAACAGCTATTCGGTTAGTATCTTCAAAATACTCACCTAGTGTGGCAGTATCTTCTTCAGCCATAAGAAAAAAATCCATTTTTGCTGACGTGTTCATAGTATTTCTTAAACTACTTTGTATAACTTTACTTTGTTTTGACCATTAAAGGCATGATAAACAGAATTAGACTCATGCCAGTTTGGTTCAGAATATAACACCCCATCTCGTTGAAGATTTAAAAGAGCCTCACTTGTTCGTCTAATATCTAAAGTCTTAAACTGACCTCCTTTAGTTTTTTTCATTTCATCCTGAATAACAGTAGTTGGAAACATGAATCCCTCTGGCAATTTCAACACTAACTCTCTAACCTTATCTTTTATCGTTTGTTTAATTTCACCTTTTTTCTCCCATTCAGCCCAATGAGGTATTTTTTTTGTGGATTTGTTTTTTGTAGAAAATTTACTCGTGTGCATACAAATCTCCTTCTTTGGCGTTAAGAGAGATTGTTATTGTTCCTGTTTTAATAGCTCTGCGAGGAGAACTTTCAATGTAAGAATCAACACCTTTCACATTTGATTCTAAGAAAGTTCCTGTGTTAGCTAAAATTATTTTTCTCTCATACAAACTATTTTTGTGTCTATCATAACCCATAACCATAAGAGAAGCAGTCCAGAGTTTATGGGAATGCCCTACCAAAGCTATATCAACTCCTTCAAAGCTTGAAACAATATCTTCAAGTCGATTAATATTTCCTCCTGTTCTCATTCCAGCATAACCCCCATGTAATGCCAAAATTGTAAATTCTCTAATTACTTTACCTTTATGTTTTATCACAAGTAAAACCAAACAAAGTCTCCCAAGATAATGCTCCTTGTATAACTGATTTCCTTCTTCATCAGTTGGATAAACAAAATATTTTTTAAATCTATCTTGACTCATATACTTCCACTCATGATTTCCTGATAACATACCTAAGCTTTTGTGAGCCACCTTAGCCCATTGTTTAATAAAATAGTTTGTTTGCTCTTCTGGAGAAAGATATTTTTTTTCAATCGTATCACTCGCCCATCGCTTGTCACTGATTCCATAGCCTGAGGGAATATTATCTATAAAATCTCCTATACCTATTGTATAGTGATTTTTTCCTCTTGCGATTCTGTTAATTGCTTTTTCAAATTTTTCTTTATTAAATCCTTTATTTCCAACATGGACATCTCCTATTGGAGTTATTAGAATATCATCTGATAACTTTTCTAAATTAATTGTGTATCTTCTAAATTCCAATTACAGTAACTCCTTAGATTCACGATACATTAATTTTGACCTAAGATTACGTGGATTTCCTCTAAGCCTTGCCTTACAACATATACAACGTAGTTCTTCTGTTTTCATATAAACTTCACAGATTGAACAATATTTATGTCCGTTGGCATAGCGAAGTGTGCCACTGCTTAATTTAGATTTTATTCTTTGACAAATATTTTTACAACCATTAGTCATTTGAATATCCTCTTGATAATGTAGCGTGAATATAGTCATACTCTTTTCTGAACTTAATGTCTATGTCAACTAATTTATCAGCCTTTATGAGCCAAATAACGCCTTGCAACGTAATATTCGAGTCATATTTCGTTTATATCACCTATTGCTATGATTTTTTGTATATGTGATAAGGTTAAGAACGCTGCAAGAGAGCCAATGCTTGATTTTAATCCACATGATTTTGCTAATGCTTCATTAATAGTAAACCAAATTAATCCTGCTTTAGTATATCTTCTGTTTCTTTCTCTTGTTTTTTCTGATATTGAACCCGCACAGTCACAAATTCCATGAATAGCTTCACCGTCTAATTCAATGTAAAAATTTTGATTAAGAACCTTAACAACAATATCACAGTTATTAATTTGATACTTGTTTTTGTTTTGATATTGTTTATCTAAAACATGTCCCTGTTCTAACAATCTGCCTGTTTCTGCATCAAAAACCAGAAATACGTTACGTGCAAAAGAATAGCCAAAATTAGCTAACTCAGCACTAATTTCATCTAGTTTATCATCATCTGAATTTCTTTCTGATTTTCTTTGCTTACTTCTAATTATGCCTTTTTTACCCTTCATTCTGCCATCTCACATTCTGAGCAAAGTCGTTTAACCTTACGGTTAGTTTTTAATATTTTATTACATTCTTTACAAAGAACTTCAGTAGTCATGATCCATAACTAGCCTGTGAAAAGTGAGTTCCACTAGACCATCCATTGTGTCTATGAAGTGTTTGTTACACGTTTTGCAGTTCATGTTTCCTGATGTTTGCTTCATAATATCTTTTATTACGAGCTTGCTCACGTTTTCTACGCTTTGCAGCTAAACAATTTTTACACATTAATGACTCACCTAACCCATTAAGTCTTTTAATTGCTGGACAGTGAACACATTTAATCTTAACAAATTCACCAAATTTTGGAATGCCTTTGTTTCTGCATTTTATACAGAAAAAATATCTACTTGAAAACTGATTTTGACGGTTTTTTTCAAAGTCCGATAACTCTCTTCCACATTCAATATTCACGCATGTGTTGGAACTGCTTATTCCTATATTAAATGGCATGTTATATCCCTCTCGGCTTTGATTTTAAAGGTTGTCTATTTGTCACACCACAGTAAGGGCATATAATATCAGAAATTTTTACCTGTTTTAAACAGTTTCTACACCATCGTTTTGATGTTTTATCTTCTGTTGCTAGTTTAGTTCTGTGAATAGTTTCTTTTTTTCTACCATAATCAGATGCAGTAATGTGTACGCCAAAGGTATCTTTAGTATCTTTAGTATAGTTAGTCATTTAGATACCACTCTAGATGTTCTGTTTTAAGATGTTTTTGTAGTTTTTTAATTGGCATAGGCTGTCTTGTAAGAGGGTCACAGTAAGGACACACTTTCATCGCCTCAGGTTCTTTTCTACAGTTGTGTTGTTTGCCTTGAAAATATAATCTGTATATAGGAGGTTTCTGTGAATTAGGTTCAGTATTCGTCCACGTTAAGTCCACAGAATCCATTCCACAAAATTTGCATCGTGTCATCATTAACTCCTGAATTTGTGTTCCAGAAAATTTTTCATATCCCATCTGCTGGTCGACACTTCTTGACACATGTTACAAATCAAACGGACATATTTATCCATAGTCCTTCGGTCAGGGTTAGCCCACACATCCAAAACATAATCCTTCACTCTCGCAGTGTGTAAAATTATAGACTTGTCTTGTGTAAAGTCCCATTCAATTTTAATTCTGTTCTGAATATCTTCAAGTCTTCCAATAACATCTGCTCTCATTGGCTTGCCTGAGATTGCTGATATTGTTGGTAGATGCTGTTTGTTGTCCTCCATCCTGAGAGCATTAACCAATAATCTCTGGACAGTTTGGCTGTAAGACCCCCATAACTGACCATCATTCCTTATACAAATCTGTTTAATAGCATCTATAATCCAGCCATCCACCTTTGTCCCTATGTCACGCTTACGAGTGTTCTCGTGATTACTACTTACTTTACTAGAATACGAGTGTTTTACATCATCATCATCATCGGTGTTAATTTTTTTAGAAGGAATTAGGCGTGATTTTCTACCCAATATTACTCACCCTCATAATAATACAAACAGCATCAATCATCAAACTACTACATTATTCCTAATATATCTAAGGTGTCATGTGAAACATCTTGACCATCTAGTGTCCTAAATTTTAGCTTACCTTTTTCATTCCAAGCAATGTAAATTTTCATCTGCCATTTAGGTTCTGAGGACTTTAATATTTTTCTTTCCTCAGGCTTGACATATCCATTCAATTTGGCTTGTATTCCTATTGTCTCATTATAATATCCTTCTTTGGCATTTCGAGGAGGTATACAAATTATATCAAGTAGTCCTTTTGAGGCATAAGATCGCTGCACGTAATATTCTAACTTTCTGAAAAAATACATGACTCTATATTCAAATTGTCGTCCTCTTACATAATTTTTGTTAGCCATCTTTTGTGTAATCCTCGATGTGACACATGCACCTGCAATGATCGCCACACCTTGAATTTACACAACTTGTGCATTTTAGTCTTTTCTTATTTATGTCTTGGGTCATAGTCGTGGTATCTGTCTGGATCAAAATCGTCAGGAATTTTCTGTTTTTTCTTTACATGTTCATCAATATCTTCAGGTGAAGGAATTTGAACACCAATAGGTTCTCCACTGTTCATTTCTTCTCTGTATAGGTTTAATGATCGCAATATACTTAAAAATCGCTTTTTTTCTTCACTGTCCAATTCTGCCCATCTTCTGTCCTGTATGGTTTGTGCTAATAATCCTTCAAGCCATGCCAACTCATCAGTCGGTTTTTCACCCTTCTCTATCATGTCACTTATACTAACAAATACAGAATTTATTTTTTTGAAAAATTCTTTTTTTTCTTCTTTAAAATCATCCATTAAGGCTCACCAAACATCTGCTTCATTTCAAAATCTCGTGTTGTTTCAATTCTTTGTTTAATCGTTAGTCCCTTATCAGGCTTTGTTTTTTTCTTCTTTTTTTCTGCGTAGAATTTTTTCACTTCATCAGGGGTAAATTGTATTAAAAATATAATAGGGTTTTCAGGGTCGTGTATCTTTTGATGACATCTGTAATGCACCCATGCAATAACCTCAGGGTCATAGGAGGCATGATGCTTGATTAATTTTAGTCCTCCTTCAGGAGGTAAAAAGCAAAGTATACAACAATCAGGGCTGTTGAGATATCTAGGCATTATTCTTCAGCTCCACATATATCACAGTGTCTTGGTAAGCCATCGTAACCATTAGGTAAAAATTGTCTTATATCCACACATCTTTTACAATACTTGAACATTAGCAACAACAACTCCTTACTTCTGAACCACATATTCGGCATCGTCTATCATTAGCAGCCTTTTCTTCCTTGTAGTGTTTATCACATAACACTTGCCTATGTTGGAAGATACCGTTACAGTCTTTTCTAAATTTACCCTTGTTTGTGCATCTAAGCACTTCATGCACCCATCTCTCACTTTTACAGTAATTCTTACCACCAACACAGGTACAGTTTTCTTTACATTCTTCATGTCCTAAATAGTATTCTTTGCCTTCTTCTTGGATTAAATTATTTGTTGTGTAATTTTTCTCGCAAATATCACTTCTATGTTCTGCCTCACATGTGCATGGAGGATCGCCTTTACATAACCAAGTACGTTTCACCATGATTCAAACACCATAGGTTTTGCCAAGTCAGTATGCGATATGTCATCGCCTTCGTGTATAACTAAAATAATCTTCAAGAAATTATGTGGTTCATATTTTGCAGCACACTCAACACAATATAACCAGCCTTCATACCAAATTGAATCTTCGGTAGCAATAAAACTATCATCTGTTAAGTTCTTATTACATACGTCACATAAACAACAACCCTTTGGTATTACAGTACGTTCCATATCACATTCCCCCTAATAATATTCTGAAATTTGTAAATTTTACCATTATGTCTTTCTTCATGTCTCTTTTTTCTCTCGTTGATTAATGGGTCGCTAATATTAAACTCTTGACCACATAGGCTACATTCAATAACTGTCATAATAACAACCTCACGTTTTTATACATAATTTCAATATGGTCATAACCCCACCATTTTTTTCTTTTTATTATTTTGATTTCTATATCTTTTTCGTTCATAATAATAACCTCTTATCTACTGTCCCTGAGCCAACACCGTTCTCTCCAGTTGCCCAGCTATATTTTTCTCTGTATTCTTCCTCTTTATCGTAGTGCTTTTTATCAGGACTTAGAACATCTCTGAATGCTCTTGATATACTTTCTAGTGAAATTGGAATGTCAGGTAATTCGATGCCATAAATCTCTCTTAGGTAGATTTCTATATTTTGATTAATGCTGGTTTTATTGGAAAAAAAATCAGGATTCCCTGAGATAACTTTTCTAACATTATCTTCGAGGGTTTCTGTTTGTCCCCCTAAACCTACTTGTGCTGGAGTCTTAACTCTTTCAGCAGTAAGTTTGGAGGCTTTTTTGAACTCAACAGGTTGCACCGTTGGATATGTTAAGAAACTGTTCGATAACATGTTTCCAATTATTGCACCTCTGTTCGGTTCGTGTCGTGGTACATAATCTGAGAAGATCATTTTTCTTGCAACACATTCTACTGCAAACGCATCCATGTGTCCTTCAGCACGAAGTTGTTCCACTCTTTTTGTAACTTCTTCTGTTGCAGGAATTGCCGATGATTCTTCTGGACTCCCATGTATAGGGTTGTGGACAAAAGTTCCATCGTTCTCTCGTTTTATGTGAGATGTGCCGTTAGGGTTTTTCCAACTAAGTCTTGGATTGCCTTGATACATAGTCTCGACAGCGTGAACCTCGATTTCAATATCTTTGTTTTGGCATTCTGGACAAGTTTTCTTTTCACCCACAGCGACAGGAGGATATAGTTTTCCCATGAAAGTTGGTAGAAAACTAATATTATATAAATATACATGTATTTAATTTCTAGACATAATAAGGGATTTCAATTCATCAATTTTATCATACATACGCCTGTGATGGTCATCTGCCGATCTTGTTTCTTCAATTATTTGTTCTTCTAACTCCTCTATTTTATTCATAGCCAAGTTACTATTGCGTTCAGCACATGTGAGTTTTTTTGATATAAACCACGTTGCACCAGCTATGCTAGTCACTATTGCTATTATGTAGCTTAGATTTTCGAGCATTACTTTTTGGTTCTTTTTCTTTGCTTCTAAGAACTTCTTGGTATTGTTTAACCTGCTGCCTTAA
>JAAHTG010000611.1_pt2 | contig 17456 bp, 30 predicted proteins | sample 6116081 | NCBI WGS metagenome assembly JAAHTG01 (sample SAMN13939989, study PRJNA603662) | sponge metagenome | isolation source: marine sponge | host: Mycale hentscheli | place: New Zealand | collected 2005 | reverse complement strand
TAACGACGGTGGAACAGCACTAGGTGGAGATTCAGTCTTTACATACAGTAGTTCTGCTAAACAACTTTCTTTAGCTGGAGCGGCTGCAGGAGTTGGTGGCGTACCAACTTTCAATATTACAAACGGTGGATTCAACGTTAACCAAGAAGAAATTGGTGGTGGAGCGGCGACATTTGCATTTAATAACTACTATGCAGGTGGTTTGATTGCACCTACTACTTTCTTTAGAGCAAGAGGAACACAATCTGCCCCAACACAAGTAGCATCTGGTGATCAGATTGTTAGTGAAGGTTACTATGTTAACTCTGGTACAGGTCATACTTACGTAGGCGCAGGTGGACAGACTGCTACAGTACAAGCAAACGACGGCTTAGGTAACGTTGCTGTAACATATGCATTTGCAACAGCAAAACCAGCAAATGGTCCTAACTCACTAGATAAGATTTTATTTGACACTGAGTTTACTCATGTAGCAGGTAATATCACAATGGATAATACAAGTTCTAGTTTAGTAGCAGGACGTATTAGACAGATTACTGATTTATTTGCAAATCTACCCGGATCTCCTGTAACAGGAGAACGTGCTATGATCACAGACGGACCTACATTTAACTATGGTGCAGTTGTTTCTGCTGGTGGTGGATCGCAAGTTATGCCTGTCTTCTGGGACGGTAGTGACTGGCGACAAGGCTAATGTCTACACAGGCACAAAACAAACCTATGAGTTACGAAACAGACATTGCTGTCTTACAAGTAGAAGTACGCAATCTATCAGAAAAAGTAGATGAACACACAAAAACTACACAACAGATGTTGCGTGAATATCATGCAGAAAACAACAGACAACACAACGAGTTGTTTACACGTATTGTTAAGTTAGAACATTGGCGATACATGCTTGTAGGAGCAGGAGTTGTTTTAGGAATGGGTGGTATGATGGGCATAGAAAAACTTCTGGGCATACATTAACAGACTAAATAGTATTGAGTGATTAACAAACGTTAGCCATACGTTTTAATATTCCGTAAACTAGAATTACCCGTTGATCACTCACTTTGACATATGTATATTACTCTCCCGTTATATACAATCTATGTACTAGTATCTGTCAGTGTAGGTTAATGTTCTTTCTTGCACTGACAGTTTTTCTTATTACACAATAAACTCACATAAATACACTTTACACAGAGTCACAGTTTCTGTGCCTAAGAAAGGTGTCAATGGAGTAAAACCTCGTCTTAGTTTGCAACTCTTTTGCAAAGTGTCGGCGCCGAACACGCACAATTCGGGCGTCCTCGTTCTTAGGGCTAGTCATCCTCACATAGACTAGCCCTCAAGATTACCCAAAAAATAATTAAAAAAATGCTTGACATTGGGTACCTATTTCCAGTATAATATAGTCATAGTCAGCAATAAAGCAGACTATACAAAACGGGAATATATATTATGGCTAATTTTATTAACTCACAACATGACGACAATGATGACCTCAGCATTGACGAACTTTTTGACGATCTTCACATGCATATCAATGAGGCACAAAACTTGTCTGATTTAGGCGACAAAGAATTTTGTCTAAGTTCAGCACAGGGAATGCTTGACTATATTAGTCAACGTCTTCATAACGAATCTAAAGAATTGGAGATAGTATAATGAAAGGTATACTAATAGTTTTTACTACATTGTTTATGATTGTAACATGTGGTGGTGGCGAAGATTCTTCAGATCCAGCAAAAATTGCAAAAAAAGCAGAAGAAACACGTAAAGGTTTTCATTGCTTAAGTGCATGGGACGGCTCTAACAGTTCTGTAGTCAGAAACGTCAAATACAAAATGAGAGATCCAAAAAGTTTTGATCATGTAGAAACAAGGATCGCACCAGTATCAAATGGTCAACATACAGTGCAAATGACATACAGAGGCAGAAATGGCTTTGGGGGAATGGTAGTGCAAACAGAATATGCTACAATTTCTAACTCATCTTGTTCTGTTATCTAAAGACTCCCGTGGTTGAAAGGGCGAGGAAACTCGCCTTTCCCACATCTACCCAAACTAATTGCATTGTCATACACTTTTTTATATAATATGTATATGAAGTATAAATACTTTTATATTATATTTAAAGTTAAACTTTTTAAAATAAACGGGAAAACAAAATGGCTAAACAATACACACCTAACTTAAATGATGCACGTATACAAAAACGTGCAAAGAAAGCCTATGCATTTTGCATAGCAGTAGCATCACGCAATCCTGCAGGTAACTCTATGTCTAATGAGATAATGAGTCAACACTTTGGAAATGTAGGTAGAGGACTAGGCAGATGGCTTAAACAGACCTTGCTTACATGCACAGATGATTACTTTAACGTAAACACAAAAACTGCTAAAAAGTATAGATTAAAAGAAAGGGGTGGATCGTATATCAGAGATAGTCTTATCGTTGAGCAGAACGCATCACAAGAGGTCCTACAAGCATTTGATGACAATGCCATCTATGAACATATCGCAGACAATTACGGAGATGATCTTTTACATCTACAGTTTAGATACAGAGAGTCAACATACAGACTATGGCATGGCTTACAACACATGCCTCGCAGAATAAAGCCTACAATCTTTAATCAAGCAGGCTTATCTTATCATTACGATATAGAAAACTGTGCTCCAACAATCATTCAGCAGTATGCACAACAACAGGGTATGACACAAGAAACACCTGGCATTGAGCAATACATTAATAACAAACAACACATCAGACAACACGTTGCTGATCTTGTCGATGTAGATATAAAACTTGCTAAAAAGATTATACAAGCAATTACTAATGGTGCAAGAATAGCAGAAGACCCTCGCAAAGATATTTTTAGAATGCTTGACTGTAACACAGACAAACTTGACTTACTTAAACAAGATGTATGGCTTACACAATACAGACAAGACTTTAGTCAGTGTTGGCAAGCAATCTTTCCTAACAAGATAAAGAATCGTTGGCACACATACTTTAGATTAGAACGTGAAGTCCTCGACACAATCGTAACATACTTAAAAGATAATAACATAAAACATTTCTTAGAGCATGATGGCTTTTATACAGATAAGTCTATAGACATACCTCATGTAGAAGAATTGATTAGACTTAATAATAACTTTACGTTAAAGATATCCTGATGTGTATTACAAGCATTATATATAGATATAATTCTAATAATATAAGCCAGAAAGGAATCCTGAACGGGACGCAAAGTCCTCAACGGAATATAACAAATAATTTAAACAATGGCAAAATAACAAAATGATTACAGACATAGACGGATACAAAATGTTTAAGGACGAAACAGACATCATATGGTTGTCACTTCAGCCCTTAATTATCGAATTAGAGAAACAAGAAGATTGCATACAAAAACAAATAGTCCTCGACTACATGTATGCATTACTAGAACAATTTATAAAAGGAGAAAACAAATGAATAACACAACATGCACAGATCACCCTATCTATCTAAAAGAGGGCAAGAATAACTTTACAAACATTATGTGTAAGTTATGCGACAAGTACATCAAACATGCCTCGCAATACGAGTTAAAGGTATATGAGCAATACTTAATGAATGACGAACACTACCACATTACAGTAAAGCAAATTATAGAAGAAGCACAAGAGTTAAAAGCAGAAACATTTCATGCAGACCCTGAAAGTTACATAGATGCATTTGGTAATAACGTTATATGGTTAGATGTACATTACAGAAACAAAGAAGTAGCAAAGCAATACAAAGCACTATGGGAACCTAGAATAAAGATGTGGTACACTTATGTAGATCATCCACAAGCAATCAAACTTATAGAATGGATGACACAACAAGATATAGATAGGGTACAAGAACACATCTTACAACAAGAACATATGACTAACATATACAAAGACATAATAGATGTAAGGAGAAAACAACTCTCAATCAAACGTTCAGAGGCTAACATTAAGGCGAGTATGAACACTGTAAAGCACAATAACAATAAGGCTTAGAGGCACAACGTGAGGACACGATAGGTACGATCCTGGACAGAATGTGTATATATATACATTCTTTTTTTAATTATATAAAAAATAATATAAATATAATAAAGTTTAACCAAAAACTAACCACACAATGAGGGACTCTATGCAACACACACGTTGGTACATGTTTTGCCCCGAGACTGGCAAAAAAATTATACGCAGGTTTGACGTAGACGCCACACCACCCACACCCTGGAAGAGGGGTACTGGTCCACATAGTCCTGAAGCATATGCCAAGACTGTAGAGAATAATCGCAAACATTTTAAGAATAAGCCCAAAAGTGCTGAGACACGTGCTAAAATGAGCAAAGCCAAACTGGGTAAGAAGTTTAGTAAAGAACATTGTGAGAAGATTAGACAATCGTGGGAAGATAAACGTGTGGCTACTAAAGAACGTAACCAAGAAGCCATGAAGATAGCAATGTCAGCAATGTCAAGCACAATGGGTAACAATGCCTAACACGATTGCTATACGATGGAGACTATACCCATCGGGTTGGAAAGAATATGGGCAATATTGTTTACATTGTAATGCAAGAGCCAATCAATGGGCCACAGAAGACGATATAAGACTAGAACACGCCAAGACATGCAAGACTACTCAAAAGAACTTAGAGGCTCGTGAGGGCTGTTATAGTTGGTTTAACAGCAAGTATGGTGACCATCATCAGATCATTAACAGTTAACGGAGAAAAGATTATGCCAGTACGCAAACTAACCATTAAGGGTGAAACGTTTTATCAATGGGGAACACAGGGTAAGATGTATAAGAACAGACAAGATGCAGAGAAGCAAGGGTATGCCATTGAACAGCAAGGGTACCGAAAGTCTAGCAAGGCTAAGAAATAATTATGGGTTTGGATATCAATCTCAGAAAAGCAAGACAGGCTTACACGCTGGTAAAAATTAACCCATTTTTATACCGGGTACCTTTTATGAGACTACGCCAACGAATTATAGACAACCTTAAAAAAATTCTAGCCATAGATTTTACCAAACAATAATTTAACATAGGAGATAATAAATGAACAATAAACGATATATGATGCACACTGCCCCTGACGGGATAACATGGGTAACGATTCAGCCCTTACTTGTACAGACAATGCAACACCTTGATGAAGCAAAAGCCATAGATGTCAGCAAACTCAATGACGATGAGCGCCGAGGCGTAGACTTTACTATCTTAAGCATGGAATCAGTTGTTAACTTTTTAAAGAGTTTACTTACAGAGCATGAACTAGAGACTGAGATTGCGAATGCTAAAGCAAAGGAAGAGAATGATGACAAAGCCTAAAGATCGTTTAATGTCGATTATTGATCGTCCTTGGCGTAATCAAGAGGCTTATAAGATCATGGATCGTATCGTTACTGAGTTCTCCCTTTACTTACACCCAATAGAAGTAGATAAGTGTTTAGACTTTCTTTGGACTTGTGAGCAAGGAGAGTTTGATCAGAACCTATCAGTGGGAGATTGTGAGACACAATTAAAGATTATCTTAGGTAGTGAACGATATGAAATGGTACGTGAGAAATGGAATGCCGATAATCAGAAACTATTATCTGTATTTGGTACACTTAAATATAAGTGTAAGAAAACAAACAAAGTCTATGATGGGCTAGACCCAGAAGATGACGAAAAAGATTATGAGAAGGTGTATGTATGAGTAGAATAGATGATTGGTCTGATGTTATTAAAACTAAACAAGCATTTGATGCCCAAGATGCTTTTATCGATGAATGCACAATAGACGAGTTAGTTACATTTGCAGAACAAATGAATATTCATTTTGAGATACAAGATGATACGTCTTTGAGATACATTGATCGTGTTGCTAGAATAAAAGCCAGATTAACAGATGCTGGTATTGATCCTGATACTGTACGTAATGAGTATTGGGATAATTTAGATGTCTAAACAATGGCATGGTGGAAAGGGTGATACACCTAGATCCACTAACGATGAACTATATCGTAGTAACTGGGATCGTATCTTTGGAGGCATAGATTACGATTCACTTAACAAGGAGAATGAAATGAAGAAAGGATACGGAAAGCCTAAACCTAAGCCGAAGCCAAGATAATGCCTGTACCACCAGACTATGTTCAAAAAGCGGCTCAACGTGCTTTAGATGTAAGAGAAACACTTGCGCCTAGCAATCGTGCTGGGACTAGTGTTGGTCTTGCTAGAGCAAGAGACTTAGCAAGGGGTGCTAATGTTAGTAACGAAACAGTTAACAGAATGATTAGTTATTTGAGTCGTACTGAAAAAGCATACAAAGAAGCAAAAGCAAAGGGCAGAACAATACAAGATAGTAAGCAAATTTTAGCAACTTACTTGTGGGGCGGCCCTAGAGCATTAGCATGGGCTAAAAGCAAAAAAGATGATTGATCAAATCACACTTACTGATTTAAGTGTTAATCAAATTGTTGCATACTACAATCACATTAACATTAAACAAGCAGAAGGATATGAATTGCAAAAGAAAAAGCAAGACATACATCGTATAAAAAACAAATTAATTAACTTACAAGTATGTGGTGAGTTAGTTAGAAACTATGAGGGAAGATTATGACTCAGATCGAAATCGCACCGATAGAAGCAAAGATGGGTACTACATGGAAAAAACTTGTAGGATATTTATGTTGCGAACCTTGTTACAAACATTTTGTAATGGCGTTAGCACGTATCGAAGACCCTGATGAAGTTAGATTAATACAAGAACAACTTTTAGAAAGATCAAAGAAAAAGAAATTGCCCTTACTAGTAAATCAAATCTTTGATCGTAAAGTTAAAATGTTAATGGAGAGACAAGATGACAACAAAAAAGAAACCAGTTAAAGGGGGCGCCATGAAAGGCGCTGGTAGACCTAAAGGCAGTGTTAACAAGATTACTGGAGAAAAGATTCTTTTAGAAATTAGTCAACAGTTAGGCAAACCCTTTGAACAATTGTTAGCAGAAGGATATCATGCTAGTATAATCGCAGGTGATTTTACAGCACGTATAGCATACGAAAAAATGATATTAGCAAAAGTAGTTGCTGACAAACATGAACTAGATGTACATAGCATGGGTCAATCACTAGTAAACAACTTTAAGTTTACGCAACGTGAGTTACCTGACTTTATTGATCAGCCTAAATTACAAGTGATTGATTCTAAAGTCAATGAAACCTAAGAATATAGAATACGAGTTGTTTGGTGAACAAGCAACTATTATGCAAGACTGGCTTGAGTCAGATAAACATTGCATAGACATTGTACCCGTAGGTAGTGGTAAAACATTTTTAGCGGCTGTTGCATTGCCTTTATTTGCAACAGATGAAAAGTATCACAAGGGTAAAGATATAATTTATAGTGCCCCTACAGGGTCTATGATCAAGTCACTTATTTGGGAACCATTAAAACAAAGTTGCATGGAAAACTTTGGACTACGTGATGGTAAAGACATTAACAACTCAGAACTCACAATCAAGTTCCCAAATGGTGTTTTTATAAGATGTAAGTCTGCTGAGATGAAAGAAAACTTGAGAGGTCTAAACGTAGGTATGTGGGTAGCAGACGAAGCCTCACTTTACTCACAAGAAACTCTACAAGAGATAACAAACAGACTTAGACCAAGAGTAGGTAGCCCAGACACACAAGGTAGACTAATTGTTATTAGTACACCCAACGGTAACGGTCCCCTATTTGATTTGTTTAACTTAGCAGAAAACAACCCAGACAAATATATTGTTAGACATTACAACTATAAACAAATGCGTTCAGGTAACTTAGAGTTTATCGAAGAACAAAAACGAATTATTAGTCCTCTTAAATTCGAGCAAGATTATATGTGTAGTTGGGAGTCAGTTACTGATCAGTTCTTTTATACATTTAACAGAGCAACCCACAGTAGAGATGTGTTCGATAGATTAGGAGATATCTATACGTTCCATGACTTTAACAAACGTGTAATGTGTGCTGTAGTTGCACAAGTAACAAAGCCTAATAGTAACAGTGGTACTATGGAGATACTTAAGTCTTATGCTATCAAAGATTGTGGTACAGAACAATTAGCACAACAGATTAGAGAAGATTACCCTAGACGTAGAATCTATTCTGTAATCGATATGTCAGGTGCACAAACAAACAGAGATACAACATCTACGTTTGGTGTAACTGACAGAGTTATACTTGAGAAGTATGGCTTTACTATTATTAACAGTAAACGTAGCAACCCTTTGATCTCAGATACAGATAACTCAAGTAATGCATTTATAAACAGAGGTGGACTAACTGTTAGTCCATATGATGTACAACTTATAGAAGCATTACAGTCATATCACTTTACTGATGGTACACGTAAAAAATTAACAAAGTATACAGATAGCAAATATGCACACATCGATGGCTTAGGCGATTCTCTTAGATATGGTATACATCATTTGTTCCCTATACAACATGACAGTTGGGCAGGTGCAGAATATCTAGGCAGTGATGCAAGAATGCAGGCATACAATAGACCAGGCATAGAACACGAACCATATAGTCCTCTATATCGTGGTGGCCCTACATGGGAAGAAATCATGGGTAAACGTGACGAAGATATTGATCATGTCATATGGTAGTCTATACTTTAATTACATAAAAAAAAGTTAAGTATAAATACAATATATGAGTGAATTTGACACCCAGTATGATAGTTTAGATAGTCTTCCAGACTTAGAATTAAAGATGACACGTTATAGTAAGATTCTTTATGATTTGTCATTACCTGATCAAGTTCACAGACACACTCACACATACGAACACTATAAAAAACAATTGACTGCTCTTGTATATGAATATACAAGAATAAAAGGCAAAAATAAATTAACTGAAAAACTAGACACAATGCTTGACAAGATAGAAAAGTTGCGTGACATAGAATTAAAACGAGGAGAATATAATGGCTAATACAAGAACAAGAACACCAATAGAAGAACGTATGTACAGAAGATGCATACACAATGAAACGACTGATTGTTGGGAGTTTCAAGGTGCACTAAACAATATTGGTTACGGTATGATTAGAGATACTGATCATAACGGCATGAGAACAACACATAGAGTATCATACGAAGTACACAAAGGCGAGATACCAGATCATATGTGTGTACTGCATACATGCGATAACAGAAAGTGTTGCAATCCAGAACATTTATGGTTAGGTACACACAAAGAAAACATACATGACATGATTGACAAAGATAGACACAATCATTTTGGTGTAAAGAACTTTGCAAAATGCGATCATTGTGACATGGTAACAATACCTAGTCTAATAAAAAGATGGCACAACGATAACTGTAAATATAAAAAGAAACAATAAAATATAAATACTTAGTTATTACTATAAATAATATATTCGTAGGAATCATATATGAAGTCAAAAGACCTTCTCAGACAAAGTCCTCTATATGCCGCTATGTTACCTCAGATGATGAGTTATCAAGTTGCTTATTTAGGTGGACTACAATTTAAAAGACATGTACGTAAAAAGCGTCCATCTGAAGATTCAAATTTATACTTAGATTTAATTGAAAACACAGTTGCTCAACCCATCTGTCGTTACATTGTTGATACAATTAATGACGTAGTATTTGAGCCAGGGATCAAACGTGATCTTAAATTTGCTACCCCTCAGGGTACAGCAATCAATCCAGACAATATTGAATGGTCACAACTTATGTTGTTAGATGCTGATTTGCAAAACAGATCAATGAATGCGTTCATGGAGAATGTAGGTGACTTGACTTCTATCTACGGACAATGCTGGGTCTTTGTTGACATGCCTAAAGAAAGTGAAGGTAATTTAGGCAGACCATATGTTGTTGCACTTAATCCTATATCAGTATGGGACTGGGAGTATGACATCTATGGTGGAAGACCTTGTCTTAAATATGTTAAAATATTAGAGAACGAAGACGATGAGTGTTACTACTTTAAGTGTTATCACTTAGGCACAGAAGAATATCCCTCTTATTGGATTAGTTACAAAGTAGAAAAAACTGCACAAGAAGATGCAGAAGCAGAAATGATAGATCAAGGAACATACCCAGAAGGTATGGGTATCCCAGGATTTATGGCTTATGCTAAACAAGACCCAAGATCAATTGACTACGGAATCTCAGATATCGACTCAGCATCAGATGCAATGCGTGAATACTACAAGTTAGAATGTGATGCTTATACATCTATTCAGTTTGCTAAAACATTGATTAGAGCAGACAAAGGCGTAAGTGTTCCTGCACAAGCAGGGTCGATAGTAAGAGCAATGCAAGGACAGTTAGAAACTATCCCTGTAGATACTGGTGATGTAACTAAGACAATGGAAAAACAAAAAGAAGTTTTAGATCAAATCGAAAACTTGACAGGCTTAGGTGGACTAAGAATGTCTCGTCATAATGTACAATCAGGTATTGCTATCATTGAAGAACGTAAACAACTTCATAGAGTTGCAAAAGCAAAAGCAAGACTGATGGAAGTTGCAGAAGAACAAATCTTTACATACGCCGCACGTTTTATGAACATGCGATGGGCAGGAGAAGTTATCTATGCAACTGACTACGATGCACATGACACAAATTATAGAATTGCTGTTTATAAAGAAGCAAAAGCATTAGCACCAGATAACTCTATGGTTAATGACTTAATAACAAAAGACATCATTGCTATTTTAGCACCTGATGAATCTATTGCTCAATATGAACAAGCATTTATTGAAACAGTCGAAGATCCTGCTATGCGTGATCTAATGACTGCTGACAATGAAAGAGTTTTAAGCCGTGATTTACAATCACAGATTCCTGAATATAATGATGATTATGAAGGGGAAAATGATGGTGATGAAAGTTTAGAAGCATATGACAGCAGTGGCCCTGGGAGACCAGTAGCAATACAAAACACTGGACCGTCATATCAAACACAACAAGCAATTGCTGTGCAACTTAACGGACAAAATACAGGACGTTAAATACTAATAACAATCGAATCGTTTATTACGTAAAATAGGAGAATTTAATGATTGATGAAAATATCGGTGGCAACGAACAAGCCCTGCAAGAAGATGCAGTAGTAACTAATGACAATAATGTCACTAGTAACGAATCTTCAAGTGAAAGTACAGTTAATCCTAGTGCTATTCGTAAATCGCAAACTCAAGGTATTTTAAATGCATTGAGTAAAGCATCAGGTACGAACTTAAGTTCAGTAGAAGATGCAGTGCAATTTATAGCACAACAGAAAGCAGTACAGACACAAGTCGGTGGCAACGCACAGCCAGTGGAGCAACGTCAACCTGAGCAACAGACTCGTTCTGTTTCTAACAATGACTTGCAAGAACAGTTTCAAAAATTACAGTCAGAGTTATCTTCAAAAGAGACAGCACTGAAAGGTAAAGAACTTGAATCTGATATCATGCAATCAATGGGTGATCGTTTCGATGCTGATCTTTCAGATTATGCTTTGCAGAAAGTTAAGTCTAACATTCAATGGAATGATGACAAAACTTACAGCATTGTAAATGCTAAAGGTCAAGAACGATACGGACAAGACGGCGAACCACTTACTTTGAAGGATTTAGTTGAAGAAGTAGCACAAGGTAACCCAAAGTTACTCAAGCAAAATTCATCAACTCAATCAGGTTCTGGATTAAGACCAGGACAGAGTAAGTTTGCAGGAAGTGATTTAGACGCCATTCCTGACTATACAAAAGATCCAGCTGGTTTTAAGGCTTGGAAAATGCGTAATGGTCTAGGACGTGGAGTTGGTCTAAAGGGTCTGAATGTAGCAATCTCTGATTCTAGTCCTAAACGGAACTAATTGTTTAAGCCAATAATATTTTTAAAGGAGATTAATCATGGCATACGTATTAGGTGGCGGTTCAGGTGAAGCCTTTGGTTTTACCACAGCAATCGCAAACTTCGCATTGGAAGCAATGCATGAGTCACAAGGTCTTGTAGACTATACAAGAGTTGTAACTCCAAATCAGGGTGATACTTACTTAGTTCCAAACTTTGCGGCTATCACATATCAGGACTATAACCCAGCTGGATCAGCAGGTGGAGATGGTTTTGGACCCGTACCTTTAGCAGTAGAGCAAAACCCAGCATTAACGCAGGGTTCAATCACAGCAACACCAGCAGTGGCAGCAACTGCATTTGACGTTTTCTATAACTGGACTACATCATTTGAATTAGCGGCAACTATCGGTGAAGAGTTAGGTGGATCATATGGAGAGAAAGTAGACCAGCGAGTAGCGGCAGCCTTCTTAACATTTGGTGACACTGCTCAGGCAGCGGCAGCAAACACAGGTAACGTAACTACTGTAGGAGCAGATGGCTTCCCAGTAATTACATCTTTAGGTTCTATGGAACTTGGAGCACAAGGTGTTGCTATCACTAACCCAAGTGCTTTCGCAGATAACACTGTTTTAGGTATTGTACAAAAAATCAAGCAAAACTATACAGTTGCTAAACTTCCTGGAACACCAATCATCGTCTTAGATTCAGACGGAGATGACGGAGTTGAAGGTTCTTCAATGCTTAGAGCATTATCAGAACTATCAGGTGGAGCAATTACAACTGTTGCTAACTCAGGTGGATCAGCAATTACTTCACTAGGTGAAGAGTTACTTGCTACAGGTACTTTAACTAACCTATATGGTTGTAGAGTTATCTTTAGTAACTTCTTGCTAACACAAACTGGTGGAAATCAACGTAACGTAAACAATGTATTGTCAGACGTTAAAGTTGGTGCTTACTTCCATGAAACTTGTATCTTTACTGTAATCAAAGAAGGATTACAAATTAAGATCGGTGAGAAGCCAGGTGGACTACAACAGTGGTTAACAGGTCTTGCTTATATGGGTGCAGGTGTTGCTGACGTAAGACGCGGTGGTGCAATTAGTATTCAACAGGCTTAAGTTAATTAAATTAGTATAGGAATAATATAATGTCAGTACCTTATCAAAGAATCTCAGATGCAAACGTAGAAGATATAATTTTCTACGACCCTTCTGCTGAACGCAGAGCCTCTCAAATGCAAGTTGATTGGGACACTTACTTTAAAGTAGGATCACAAGAAATTTTGTATTGGCTAGAGTTCGGCTGGTGGCCGCAATACTGCGATACTGTGTCGGGTGCTTCATTATTCACTAATTTACCTAACGGTCAAATGATCTCAGCATTCAATCCAAATCTTTTAATTAAGAATGATCAAACATTAATCAGACTAGATACTTTTATGGCAGTGAAAATCTTCTATGAGAGTATCGTGTCTGATACTAGTAACGTTAACTCTGTTGACGCCGCTAACTATGGTCATGCTTTAGAAAGATTTGAGAAAGAACAAGAGAAAGCCCTTCAGTTGTCTAATTTTTATGATTTATATCAGGATGCTCCTGATGGACCAACTACTAAGTTAGAAGAAAACTGGGTCGCAGATCCAGACTATTTTAACAATAACAGGAGATGGTTCTAAGTGTCATTATCTAACTTACCATTAGTTGACAAAGCAAAAGTAGTAACATACTTAAAAGAAGTTGCGAAAGTACAGACACCAATCATTGAAGTGTCTAGTACGTTCCCTTCAGAAGACGATAACATTGCGTATGGTCTTTATGTTGACGATGTAACAGATAACGGCAGATCAGTAAATCAGTTAGGAGTACAGAGTTGTGCATCTATGTACAACGCAGAAGATCAGTTTAACATACTTTATATAAGTTTTCAAAATGATCCTCAAGCACCTGTAATTCTTAACTCAATTAACAACTTGGCTGCAAATGTTAATTTCTTTGATGGTTATACATCAGTAGAATTTGACAGAGATGTGACTATAGGACAAAGAAGTGAAATACATAACTATACATTTACTTTAACAAGACTTGAATTCAATAACGCCTACCAATCTTAAAGGAGACATAACATGGCATACTTAACAGTAAACACACAAGGTACGCATCCGCATATCTATCTATCAGTAAATACTACTGACCTATTTGACGGAACTAGTTCTGCAACTTGGGTCAATACAACTGCTCTAGCATTGGATGTTACTTGTTTACAAGACGTAACTGTAAATAACAGTACTGGTATCTTCTCTTGGACAGACTTCTGTTCTGAAGATATGAATAAAGTTACAACCCCAGCAGACAACTCTATTTCAACGAATATGGTTGTTGATCCTACAGTATTTTTTGGTGATGGAACTACTCCAGCAGTAGATGCCCCTGACTACGGAGTCAATGGCTTATCATCAACTAAAACTGAAGTTCAATGGGTACTTGTAATGAACGGTGACGCAACAACTCCAACTACTGGAGCACATTGGTATAGAGGACTTGGATTTATTACATCCATCGCTCCTACTGTATCTCCAGACTCACCAGTTTGGATCTCACCGATGGAAATCGCCGTAACAGGTGATTTAACAACCGGTACTATTACTAGTTAATAACTTGTAATAAAATCAAATCGTAGAGGCGTTGATTGTCAACGTCTCTGCTTTTTAACAAATTAAATAAGGATAAACAAATGACAGAACAACATGATGTCTGGTTAAAATCAGACGAAGAAAAATTAAGATCACTAATCAGTGATGAAGCAAAGATGATACCAATGCTTGAAAACATGCAGGCAACAGTACGTCAACTTAAAGCAAAACAACAATTTAGACTAGCATTGCTAAATCAATTACTCGAAGATTTAGACAAAAATGACTCGACTAAATAGTAATACAACAACTTAACTTAAGGAGAACAAATGAAACTATCAGAAATTACAACAAAACCCCAACTAATCGAAGTACTAATAGATGACAAAGACACCGTCGCGGAGTTCGGCGAAGCATTGTCTTTTTATACATGGGACAGACAGCCCATGGAAGTCTTCATCAAACTTGCAAACTTAGCATCAAATATCGAAAATCAGAATCCTAACATCGGCGATATGATTGGTGTAGCAAAAGAGTTGATACTAGACGAAAAAGGCAAAGAGATCATTAAAGGCGACACTATGATGCCAACTAATGTTTTGATCAAAGTCGTTCAAAAGGTCACCGAACGTTTGGGAAAGTAACATCTGACAGCATTGATATGAAGTCTGCAAAGATGGCTTCTATCATGCAAATCGATGGGATAGGTAAGAGATACGGTCTGCTTCCAAGTCAGGTGATAAAAGATGCAGACACTTTTGATTTATATATAATGGATGCGGCTATGTCATTTGAACATTATCATAATAAGAAACAAATAGATGGTAAAGCACCCATTCCAAATTATTCGGAAGAACAACTATTAGAGATTTTGGGTAAATAGTAATATGGCGATAAAGATTAACACAAAAGTATTTGACAAACGCATGAAAAAACTTGCGGGTTTGCCATCGTACTTAGTTGACGAAGCCTTAGATATTACAAAAGAAAATACCCCTGTTGCTTCAGGCAACGCAAGAAATAAAACAATTAAGAAAGGAAACAAAATTGTGTCTAACTATGCATACGCAGGTAGACTCAACGAAGGGTACAGTAGACAAGCACCCCAAGGTTTCACAAAGCCAACAATTGAACAACTTGATGATCAAGCAGAAAAATACATTAGGAAGATTTAATTATGGCACAAGATATCAAAGTAGCATTAACGTTAGATAACAAACAGTATAATTCTGCTCTTAAAGATAGTCAAAAGAAAACTAAACAGTTTAGTAGTACTGCAACAAAAGAAGTAGGTGGATTAACAACTGCTTTTAAAGGATTGTTTGCGGCTATTGGAGTAAGAGAAATCATCAATTTAGGTGATGAGTTTACTGTTCTTAACAACAGACTTAAAGCAGTTACAAACAGTGAACAAGAAGCGGCAGCCGCACTTGAAATAGTAAAACAAGTTGCATCAGAAACTCGTAGTGACTTGGCTGCTGTTGCAAGTTTGTTCTCCGACATTACTTTAGCAACAGAAGAAATGGGTCTAACACAACAACAAGTTGCTCAAGTTGCTACTACATTCTCACAAGCATTAAAAGTATCTGGTGCAGATGCTGGTGCAGCCGCAGGTGCGATTAGACAGTTTGGTCAAGCACTAGCATCAGGTGTCTTACGTGGTGACGAATTTAACTCTATCAACGAAGCAAACAGTAAGTTTATGGGTGAGTTTGCAAAAGCACTAGGTGTAACACGTGGTGAATTACGTGATATGGCTAAAGAAGGTGTTTTAACGTCAGAAGTTATTTTACAAGCAACACAAAGAATGGCTAGTAGTGTAGAAGCAGACTTTGGTAAAACAACTACAACAATCGGTGAATCATTTACTGCATTGAAAGCATCATTCTTAGCATTATTTGGTGCTATAGGCGAAGAGACAGGAGTCTTTGATGGGCTTGCCGGCGCAGTAGCATCATTAGCATCATCGATTGATGCCTTAGCAGCCAATACAGAAGGATTGCAAACACTACTAAAAGTACTAGCAGGTGTAGGTGTTGCAATTGGTGCATTTGCAGGCTTACGTGCTGTTACAGCAATAATGAATGGTTTACAAAAAGCATTTACTGTTCTATCTACAAAAGGTGTAGGCGTTAGTAGAGCAGTGCAAGGAATCAGAGCAAGTTTCAATGCATTGATTGGCAGATCAGGTAAAATTACTGAAGCAGTAGGTAAGAACGGTAACGCATTTACAAAATTAGGACAAATCTTGTTTAGTATATCTGCTATTTTTGCAAGTTTTGCAAGAATACTTTTACGTTTCATAGGACCAGCAGGCGCATTCTTTGCTATTGCTACTGCTATTGATTTTGTTGTTGAGAAATTTACAGGCTTTAGTATTGTTGATTGGGTCACAGAAAAATTTAAAAAATTATGGGGTTGGTTAAGAAAAACTTTAGTTCAATTAGGCTTGATGGATGAATTACAAGAAGAAGTAGCAGGCTCAGTAGAAGATACTACAAAAGCAGTTGAAGATCAAACAAAAACACTTGATGATAATGAATCATCGGTTATTAGTACTGCAAAAGCATTACAAACATACGAAGAATTTTTAAAAGAATTATTAGATGATTCTGCTGAAGCAGTTAGAATCTTAGGCTTCCAAACACAAGCACAAGAAGACTTGCGTAAGATGTACGATGCAGGTACAATTAGTTTAGATCAATACAGAGAAGCATTAGATGCGATCAACGCATCTATGATTGACGTATCAGAACGACTAGAGGGTGCTACAGATGCAGTTAACGACTTTAACGATGAAGTTCTATCAGGAACAAATGATTTACAAACAACATTAGATCAGTTAAACATGACTGAGTTTGAAAGATCACAAGATGACATTAAACGAAACTTAGAAGAACTAAGAGACGAGACACTTAGAGACTTGCAAGACGAATT